>ERZ1066122.111-NODE-111-length-93389-cov-14.317291_pt1 | contig 93389 bp, 79 predicted proteins | sample MGYA00382769_ERZ1066122 | MGnify/ENA primary metagenome ERZ1066122 (study PRJEB33369, sample SAMEA5778352) | biofilm metagenome | biome: Industrial cooling water; feature: Water cooling tower basin; material: Biofilm | place: United Arab Emirates | collected... | reverse complement strand
GGCGTCGGGGACTCCAGTTTCACGGGGTCCCCGACGCCCGCCTCTCTGATCCCCAGATCCTCGGATCCTCACACCTTCAGTTCTCCAATCCTCGTGCTCCCTCCAATCCCCCGGCACCTTCAATCCCCCTGCTACCAGACCTGCCCCACCCCCAACAAGAACTTCCACGGCGCCGCCTGATCCACCGGCCGCGTTCCACCCACAAACAGCGCGTTGCCGAAGAACCGCAGCCCCGCCGTCACACTGGCGCGCACGCCATCGGTGGGCCGCGAGACCGGCGCCCAGGACACCAGCGCATTCGGGTCCACCACGGCCAGGCGGTCGATCGACGATCGTGCCGCGGCCGTTGGCGCATCGGCCCAGCCACTCTGCACACCCACACTCAGGCCCGGTGCCACTGCCGGCAGCCAGAGATTGCGCCCCACACGAATGGGCTGACGCAGGAAGGGCGTGATGTACTGCACCGACGCACGCACAGCCGCCGCGCGAGAACCGGCAAACTCCTTGTCCTCGTACGCCGGCAGATTCTGATACTTGCCCAACTCGAAGAGCTGCTGCGACGGAATGCGCGAACCCGTCACGATGCCCACATCACCACGCGCGAGGAATACGAACGGTCCTGCCGTCCGGCGACCCGTGAGTCGCGCCTCCGCGCGCTGCCACGCCAGCGTGCCATCCCCGCGCTCATACGACAGCCGACCACTCAGACCCGGACGAATGAACTCGGCGCTGTTGTCGGGTCGCCATTCGAGCAGGGCCGCCGAACGCAGATAGCCGCCCTCGTCCACCCCGCGGTTTGCACGGAAAGCCTCACCACCGAATGGGCTGCGCGTTTCGCGCGCGGCACTGTAGCGATCGTCGCCAACGCCGACCTCGGTGCGGAGCAGGAAGCGTCGGTTGCCGATGCGTCGCACCGCCGCCAGCGTGGCTGTGGTGCGCGACACATAGTCGTACGGGTCGATGGACGCAAAGAAGGCACCGGCCGAGTTGCCGGAGTCGAGCGGGACACGAAAGTCGTTGGTGATGTCGAGACTGCGCCCTCCGCGCAGCTCGAGCGTCCACGGACCGCGGGTGCGCTCGATGCTGGCGCGGCCGCGCACCGTCTGCTCCGACCACGCATACCCGGCATTGGCACGCAGCACGACACCGGGCGCCGCATCACGCAACGCCACGCGGCCACCCAGACCGGTGTACACCCCTTCGACGCGATTGTAGTGCAGCACATCGGCCGGTCGCGTTGCCGCCATGTCAAAGCGCGGCGGACCGGTGGGGCGCCAGCGATCCGGACCGATGTCGTTGAAATCATCGGCGTGCATGTCCTGCGTGATGGACCCAAGCCCGAACGTCCACTGTGAGAAGCGCGAGAGCGAATCGGTGGGCGCGTACACCAGACGTCGGCGCGACACGGCGCGCAGCGAATCAGCCTTGGCCAGCGTGACCGCGTCCAGCATCGTGTCGTTGACCTGCATGTCGTAGAAGCGGGACGCAATGCGGATGACCGCCTTGCCATCGCCGAGTACCGGCAGCATGGCCTGCAGCTCGATGCGCTGTCGGGCCGGCAACCAGTAGGCGCCCTGCCGTTCACCGTTCTCGTACTCCACGAAGGCGATGGCATCAGCCAGGTTGCGCGACAGCAACCCGCGCCGCGCGCCCGCCTGCACAAAGTGCCCGCGCAGACGCACCAGCGTGCCACGTGAGGCATCAAGGTCCATCTCGCCGTCGAACAGCACCACCTTCTCCGGCACATCGGGTCGCGGCTGCACCCGAACATGCACAATGGGAATGCTGCGATCACCGGCGCGCATGGTCACGATGGTGTCACCACCACTGTACGTGTAGTAGCGCTCGCGGTCCGTGGCCAGCGGATGCACGGCCGGCAGCGTATCCGACGCGTTGTTGCGGCGCGGGTTGCCCGCCTCGGCGCTGGAGGGCCCACGTCCGTTCCGACCACCGGTACTGCTGCGAATGCGCAGGCGGTTGCCGTAGAGCACCGGATTCAGCCACCCCGTCTGGAACAGGGTGAGCATGGACACGTTCGCACCCACCTGCTGGGCCCGGTAGCCGCCCACACGCTGCTCGTAGTGACCGGCGCGATTCCAGGACAGGTCGCTGGCCACCTGCTCGATGGCGGCCACCACCTCGGTACCCTCTTCGCGCTTGAGCAGGATGGCGATTTCGGTCTCCACCTTGCTGCGGTACGAGATGAGCGAGTCCGGCAATCGGTTGCGCTCACTGGCCTCGGCCAGAAAGCGCAGCAGAGGGGTGCGCGTGGGCACGGTGTCTGCGCCTTGCGCGACAACACGACTTGAACTGATGCAGAGTGCCGCGACCATCAGCGCCGCGGCGGTCACTTTGGGGGCAAGGGCGATCGGCATATGCGGGCTAGTACGCTGGAGGCCCGACGGAAGTTGCATTCGGTCCCTGTTACAAACCGCGACCGCTCGCCCACGTGCAGACGAGCGGTCAGGCCTTCCTGAGCAGGGCCACGTACTCCTCCGCCGCGGTCCAGTCGTGCATGGCCTGCTCCAGCTCATCGCGCGCGCCATCGAGCTGTTTGCCGAGGGCCGTGGCCTTCTGCACACCGGCCGGAGTGTCGTACAGCGACGGGTCATCGAGCTGGCCTTCCAGCTCCGCCACCCGCTGCTCGAGCGTCGTGACCCGCAGCTCCGCGTCGGCCAGCGTCTTCTCGGCGGCCCGCAGCAACTTTCTGGTATCTCCCGAGGTCGCGGCCTTGTGCGATTGCCGCTCGCGCTCCTTTTCGCGCTCCCGCTGACGGGCGGCCAGCTCGGCGTCCTTCTGGGCTTCGGCACGCGCCTGCTGCTCCTCGCGCTTCGCGCGCTCGGCACGCATCTCTTCCCACTCCACGAACGAGCCGTTGAACACCTGCAGCTGCTGATCGCGCAACTCCCACACCTGTGTCGCCAATCCGCGCAGCACGGCGCGGTCATGACTCACGATCAGCACACTGCCGTCGAACTCACTCACCGCGTCCTCGAGCACTTCAATGCTTTCGACGTCGAGATGATTGGTGGGCTCGTCGAGAATGAGCAGGTTGTTGGTGCTGAGCGTGAGCAGCGCCATGGCCACGCGTGCGCGCTCACCACCCGAGAGCGTGCCCACGGTGCGCTGCACTTCGTCGCCGCTGAAACCGAAGCGGCCCAGATGCCCCTGCACGAGACGACGCTCCCAGAGCGGACGCTGCGTGGCAATGGCCTCGTAGATGGTGCTGTCCAGCGGCAGGTGCGCGAGATCCTGACGGTAGTACGCCACCGAGGTACTGGGGCCGATCTTCACGTCGCCCGCCAGGGGCGCGTGTTCACCCAGCAACGTCTTGATGAGCGTGCTCTTGCCCGCGCCGTTGGGGCCCACCAGCGCAATCATCTCGCCGCGCTCGAGCACCACGTTGACATCGCGCACCAGCACACGCGGCCCGCCGGGTGTGGGCACGCCCACGGTTACATGCTGCGCTTCCACCACGCGGTCGCCGCTGCGAGTGCCGGCGTTGAGACGCAGCGCCATCACGCCTTCCTCGCCAATGGGCGCCGACAGACGCGGCATGCGCTCGAGTCGCTTGCGCCGCCCCTTGGCCTGCGCCGTATTCTGGCCCGCAATGTTGCGCGCGATGTAGTCCGACTCGGCCGCAATGACCTTCTGCTGCTTGTCGAACTGGCGCTGCTGCGTCAGACGGCGCTCTTCGCGCTGCTGCACAAACGACGCATAGCCGCCCGTGTACGCAAAGGCCGTCCCGCCTTCGAAGTGCAGCACGTGATTGGCCATCGCGTTCAGGAATGCACGGTCGTGACTGATGCACAGCACCGTGCGATCGGTGGTGGCGAGATACTGCTCCAGCCAGGCCGTCGTTTCGAGATCGAGATGGTTGGTGGGCTCGTCGAGGACCAGCAGCTCGGCCGGTGTGGCCAACTGACGCGCCAGCGCCACGCGTCCGCGCTCTCCACCGCTCAGCGTACCGATGCGCGTGACCTTGGCCATGGCCGGATCGAACCCCACCCCCATGAGCACACTGTCCACGCGTGACGCCATTTCGTAGCCCCCGTCGCGTTCGAAGCGCTCGAGATCGCGGCCGTACTTCTCCATGGCCGATTCGCTGTGATCGTGCTCGAGGCTCGCCGCCTGCTGCGCCAGCGACTGCTCGAGTTTGCGCAGCTCGCCGAAGGCATCGGCCACGATGTCCCAGAGCGACTGATCGGCCGGGAAGCGGCGGTGCTGATCCATGAGCGCCACGCGCAGGCCGGGCATGCGCGCGACGGACCCCTTGGTGGGCTGCAGCTCGCCCGTGAGCAGACGCATGAGTGTGGTCTTGCCCGTGCCATTGCGCCCCACAATGGCCCAGCGGTCGCCGGGGGCCACGGTGAAGGAGATGTCGCGGAAAATTTCCGTGGCGCCAAACTCCACGCCCACGTTGCCCATCGAAATCAGCGTCATGCGTACGTCATGCCTGCGTCACGATTCTACCGGAGGTGAACCCGGTAGTGTACTCGGCTCGGCTCCCCGGCGCAGGCCACGCAGGTCACGCAGGTCACGCCACCAGCTGAGTGCGACGTCGCCCGTGCGCAGACCCCAGGTCAGCAGCAGCGCCGCCGTGACGGCGCCGTGTGGCCAGGGCAGCGTGAACAACAGGGCCATGGCCAGCGCCGCGTACCATGCCGCCACCACAAAGAGCCCCGGCACCATGGCCCGGGCCGCACGCTCCGCCTGGTCGCGGCTGATGCGCCGGGCGAGCCCCAGCACCATGGCCCACACGGGCCCGTTGATGACCCAACCGACGACGGCGAACGGGGTTTGCAGCACCAGGCTCACCAGCGCGGGCCGAGGCCGGGGAAACTCGGCACTGCCCGCGCTGTCGGGCGCTACGGACAGCAGGGCCTCCCGCAGCCGGTCGGTGAGCCGACCCGGGCTGATCTCATCCGCGTGCTGTGCATCGAGCCACCTGCGCAGGGAGAATGGCGCCCCAATGCGCACCAGCAGGTCACTGCCCGGTGTGGCCGGGTCGCTGTAGTGCAGACTAAACGGCACAACACTCACGTCTCGTGTTGCGCCACCATCAGCATAGTCCAGCAGCATTTTTGCAACACCTGTACGCAAACGACCCAGCGCAGGGCCAGTGTGCACGCCGCCCTCGGGAAACGCCCCCACCACCTGCCCGGCGTCAAAGGCCCTGGCCACCGCCTGGGCAGCCGCCGCGTTGATCTGAGCCAGGTCCAGCCCCGAGTCCCGAAGCCGCCGCGCGTCCCGCACGCGCACCACGGGAATCACGTCCAGCGCCTCGTAGGTTTTGCGGGCCGTCCAGTCGCTCCACACCGACACCGTGGCCAGGTAGCGCACCGGCCGCGTCGTTGTGAAATAGCCGGCCAGCACATCGGGCAGGTCGTTCGGGTGATTCCCGATCAGCAGCACCGGCCCGGTGGCCGGGATGCGCTCGCGTCCTTCCCAGCGCACCTCCCGGTAATACCAGCGCAACGCGCGCCTGGCGACCCACAGCATGAACGGGCGGAACATCCCGTGAGCTTAGCCCTCGGAACGGCCTTACAACACCGCGTGCGCGCCGCGTTCGTCACCCACCTCACCACGCAGCATGCGCTGGTAGTGTGCCTCCAGTGTGTCCTTGCCGTACTGCGGCGTGGCCTCGGCGTCATAACGGCCCGCCGTCGGATCCCACACCAGCATGGACTCCGTGGCGTAGTAGCGGCCAATGCGCGCGAACTCCGCCGTATCACGCAGTGGCGGCAGCACACGCGCAAGCGCCCCCAGTACGCCCACGATCACATCGAATACGCGCGGCGACACGCGCCGAAAGCGCGGCGGCTGACCAAGCAACCGAAACAGCATCTCTCCCTGCGCGCGTGGCGTGAGCGCCGGGCCCGGGCCACCCACCGGCAGCACCTGATTGGCGCGCGACGGGTTGTCGAGACACTCCACCAGAAACGCCGCCACATCGTCATCACTGATCGGCGTGCAGGCCGTGAGCGTGCCATTGCCCACCAGCAGAAACGGCTTGCCCTGCTGCACACGTGCCACCTGTCCCGACAGACTCTTGAAGTAGGCCGTTGGACGCACGATGGACCAGGTCAGGCCCGAACGCATGAGTGCCTGTTCGAACGCCAGCTTGGCGTGCTGAAACGCCAAACGCGGCTTCTGCACACAGATGGCCGAGAGCAGCACGAACATCGACACACCCGCCGCCTCCGCCGCGCGCAGCACATGCAGATTGGCGTCGTGCTCCACCGCCCACGCGTCGGCCGGTCCGCCGCGGCGTGACGCGAGACAACTGATCACTGCATCAAAGCGCTCACCACGAAAACCGTCCCGCGCCACACTCTGTGCGTCAGTGACCTGACCAAATCTCAACTCGGCCTGCGCAGGAAGCACATCGCGCGAGGTACCTGGACGCACGAAGCACACGACCTCGTGTCCCGCACGCAGCACCGCTCGCGCGACGGCGCGGCCAATGCTGCCCGTGGCGCCCACCACCAATACGCGACGCGACGGCGGCATCGGGAGTGACATTACGGCGTGCCCAGCACGCGGTACCAGGCCTGCATGGCGCGCTCCACACTCACGCGGCTGGCCATCCACTCACCCAGCGCCGGCGGCACGGCAAACGACGCCGCCGCAGCCTGCGCCGGTGTACCCGCCGCATGCCCAGCGCGCGCCACCGCTTCGACATGATCGAGCAGCGCACGGTACTCCGTCATGGCTGATGCGCGCACCAGTCCACCGTGACCCGGCACCAGCACGGCGCGCGCATGGCTCACGCGCGTGGCGAGCTGCTGCACACTGGCGGCAAGCGCGCGCGGGTCGGCGTCCACATAGTTGGGGAACATGCGATACCACACGAGGTCACCCGACCAGACAAGCCCTGCGTCCTCGTCGTGCAGCGTGAGATCGCTGGCCGTGTGTCCCGCAAACGGCATGAGTTGCAGCACACGATTGCCAAGGTCGATGGTGCTGACCTCGCGGCTGCTTGTCACCACGACATCGGCAAACGCGCGCTCGAGCGCCGCACTGCGCGCCGGCGCCACGGGCGTTCCGCCAAGAGCCAGACGGCGAGTGATGTCTGTGCAGTGCACACGCGGCAGCCCGGCATCCTGTGCGTACCCCGGCAAACCCGACGCGTGGTCCACGTGATAGTGCGACACCACCACATGCGTGGGCCAGCGGCCGGTGAGTCGCCGCGCTTCCTCAGCCAGCCAGCGCGCACCAGCGTCGCGATAGAAGCCCTCGAAGACCACCACGCCGGAGCGCCCCGCCACGATGCCGCCGTTGGCAAAGGTGGTGCGATCACCACCGGTGGGCGTCGAGATCACCGCCCAGGCCTCAGGTCCCACGGCTTCCAGTCTGGCGAACGGCGTCGTGCTCACCAGCGGATTGACCGGTGCCGTCCAGGCCTGACGCTGACGACGCGGGGCACAGGCCGCATTCAGCCAGACATGCGCGACGCAGCCGGTGCCAGTGAGTAGCGCCCGGCGCATGAACTCGCGACGACCGGTGGAGGAAGGCAACACGGACGGTGGAAGCAGTGGCTCGTCAGACATGAGGCGCGAATTTAGCTGACCAATGACCTGAGTGCCTCCCCTTCGCGCGTGCCCTGGCTTTCTGTGCCCCACGCGCGTCGGCGATGCGGATGTGCCCGCAGAAGTGTATGCTCACGGATATGCGGACACGCTTCCTGAACCGATTCGTGCTGGTGAGCCTGGCAATGCTGGCAACCCATGATCTCGGCGCACAGACATCAACACGCATGAGTGACGCCAACCTTTCGCGCTACGCCGCGGCCAATGCCCGTTTGGGTGCACCCAAAGCTGAGGAACAGCGCGTGGTGTTCATGGGCAACTCCATTACCGAAGCGTGGGCGTCGCACTTTGCCACCATGTTTCCCGGCAAGCCCTACGTAGGCCGTGGCATCAGCGGCGAGACGACACGGCAGATGCGTGCGCGCTTTGCCGACGACGTGATTGCGCTGGCACCGCGCGTTGTGGTGATTCTGGCCGGCACCAATGACATTGCCGGCAACGAAGGGCCGGTCAGCAACGAGGTCATCCAGCAGAACATTGCCGCCATGGCCGACTCGGCCCGCGCCCATGGCATTCGCGTCGTGCTCTGCGCCGTACTGCCGGTGTACGACTACCCCTGGCGTCCTGGTCTCGAGCCCGCACCGCGCATTGTGGCGCTCAATCGCTGGCTGGCCACCTATGCCGCGCAGCACGACGCCGTATTCGTGGACCTGCACACACCGCTCGCCGACGAGCGACAGGGCTTGCCGAAGCAGTACGCCGAGGATGGCGTGCATCCCAACCTCGCGGGCTATCAGGTCATGAGCCCGTTGGTGGAGGCGGGGATTCAGCGGGCGCTCGGCGCGCGCTGAATCCCCGACACCGCATTACCGCGGAAACGCCACCAGACTCTCCTGCCCGTTGCGGCCCACGGCCGCCACACCGAAGAAGTAGTTGTCGATGATCACGTTCTCGAGCGTGAACTGATTCACGTTGCCCACGAAGCGCGAGCGGGTCCAGTTCACATCGCTGTGCTTGCGCCAGTACACGCGATACCCGATCACATCGGGGCTCGGCGACGCCTTCCAGCGCAGCGTGGCCGACGGACGCACAGCACCGGTGATGGTGGCCGAGTCAGGCGCGGCCGGCGCCCAGGCCAGCGACTGCAGCACCGCCGCATCAAGGGCCGTCATCTTGGCCGCGTAGTCGAAGTCCACGCCCTCGAGCACGTCGCCGTACTTGATGCCGTTCTCCGTGCGCAAGTCCTGGTGCTGCTTGTTGTAGTCCTCGTGCGCTTCCATGAGGCGCACCGCCGCCGCGCCCTGATTGAAGAACGGCGTGTGATGCCCGCCGCGACCATAGCGATCGAGACGGTAGATGATGTCTACGTCGAGATTGGGGAAGTAGCGGTCGGCCACCAGATCGATGTAGCGCGCGAGCTGACGCGACGGCGTGTCCAGCTCACCGCCGTTGGTGAGAATGCGCCGCAGCTCCGCCGGCGGCGTGTTGGCCGGCAGACCCGGCGCAAACACGCGCGCCTTGGTGTTCTCGTGCACGCCATCAATGCCGCGCGAGTTGCCCACCATGTCGTTGTTGATCACCGCGTCGATGCGCCAGCCTTCTTCCTTGGCCACCCGCGCCACGATGTCGCCACCAAACAGGCCCTGCTCCTCGGCCGACAGCGCCACGAAGGCCACCGACGCATTGGGCGGATACTTGCTCATCACGCGCGCCGCCTCGAGAATGGCCGCAATGCCGCTGGCATTGTCGTTGGCGCCCGGCGAGTCGTCCTTGGCGTTCATCACATCGGTCACGCGCGAATCGATGTCGCCCGTGTGCACGATGTAGCGATTGGGCTCGGTCTTGCCGCGCAGAATCGCCACCACGTTCACCACATTCACGTCTTCCTTGATGCGCCCGGTGGGCGTGCCCTTCCAGATGTCGCTGATGTAGCGCACCTCGATGCAGCCCCCGCATTCCTTCGAGATCTTCTGGAACTCGGCGAAGATCCACCGCCGCGCCGCACCGATGCCGCGCGTGTTCGACAGCGTGTCCGACAGCGTGTGCCGCGTACCGAAGTTCACCAGCGTGGTGATGTCGGCCTTGATGCGATCAGCGGACACGGCCGCCACGAGATCGTGAATGCGCGGGTCTTCGTTGGAGGGAATGGGCGTGGCGATGGGCGTCGCCATGGGCGGGCGCGGCGCGGCCGGACGGGCCGCGGCACCCCGCGTGGGCTGGGCCTCCAGGGCCACGGGCGAGGTGAGGGCCGGGGCGGCCAGGGTGGCGCCAGCCACGGCGAGCAGGGCGCGGCGGCCCAGGCGGGACAGATCGGACGTCATGCAGAAACCTCGGGAGGGATGAGCCCGGCCCCTCGGACCGGGAGACCTTGAGGATACGACCATCCACCCCCTTCTGCTGGCGTCTGGCCACCGTCGCACCCGCCCGAATTAGCTTGTGACGATCCCGCCACAGCCCGAGTTAGCTGGATGTGCCCCCTCTGGACGTGACCCCCACTGACGCCACACTCGTTCGCCAGGTCCTGGCCGGACACACCGAGGCATTCGCTGCCCTGGTGGACCGGTACCATGCGGCCTGCCTGCGTGTGGCCACCAACCTGCTGGGCAACCCGGACGACGCCGAGGACGTGGTGCAGGACAGCTTCGTCCGCGCCTATCGCCATCTGGGCAGCTACCAGGAACGGGACAAGTTTGGCGCCTGGCTCACGCGCATTGTGGTCAACCAGTGCCGCACCCGGGCCAGCCGCGAAGCGCGCTACGTACCGTTCGACCACGAACGACCCGCAGCGGACGCTGGAGTGCTGGCCGATCGGCTGAGCGCGCCGCCCGATGTGGAACAGCGCGAGCGGGCGGCCGAGCTGCGCCATGCGCTGGCCCAGTTGGGGCCCGAGCAGCGCGAGGCGGTGGTGCTGCGCTTCGGCGAAGAGATGAGCTACGAGGAGATGGCCGCCCTCACTGGTGTTGGGGTGTCGGCCCTCAAGATGCGCGTGCAGCGGGCCTGTGCCCGGCTGCGAACCCTGCTGTCGGAGCAGCTGTTCTCATGAAGCCGTCCATGTCGTCCTTCGATGCCGACCGCGAGCCGCTGCCGGGCTGGATGATCGAGGCGCTGCGCGCGCCGGCCACGTCCCGCGCCGATTCCCGGGCGCGCATCATGCAGCAGGTGGGCGCCCTGCCCGTTCCGCGTCGGGTGGCGCTGCCGCTCAGTGCGGCGGGCGGGAGTCGCTGGCGCCGCCGCGGCGCGCTGTCCGGCATTGGTAGTGTGCTGCTCACCGCCATGCTCACGCTCATGGTGACCGTGCGTTCGGGCAACGAGGCCGCGCTTGCGGCGCGCGTGCAGCCCGAGGCCATTGTGCTGGGTGACAGCACCGTGCCCGTGCGTGGACCCGACTCCCTCGCGCTGGTGCTGCGCGGCAAGTTCCTCGACACGCTCTATGTGGTGGAGTACGTGGTGCGCGGCCGCGGCGTGCAGAGTGTGTCCGTGCGCCGTGAGGCGGCACGTCCGCGCGACCTGGCCGCGCCGGCGCGTCTGGCACGGGTGTCGGCCACCGAATGGCGCACGCGGGCCCTCGTGCCGCGCGAAGCGCGACAGGTGGCCTTCGTGGTCAATGACATCGAACTCGCGCCCGTGCCCTTGCGGGCGTTGTAGACTTCGCGGATGGACAGGGGCTGCTACGTGATGCCGATCAGTTGGCGGCCATCACGTCGAACCCGCCACCTTGGAGTAAGCGCTCGTCGGCCGTGACAAGCGTGAGTCCAAACACCTTGGCAGTGGCAGCGAGGAAGCGATCGGCTGGGTCCTGATGGTGCAACGAGACCACACGACTCACGAATGCCACTTCACTCGTCAGTGGCGCTTCGCGCCTCGGGAAACGTTGCAGCAGCTGATCGACCCAAATGGATGGGCTGCCTTGTACTTGAATTCGGCCGCGTTCGGCAAGCATGAGCGCTTCCCAAACGCTGATTGGCGAGAGCCAAAGCTCGGTATCTGATGCGGTCAGCAGTTCACGGACCTTCGGAGTCAGCCGTTCGGGTTCAAGCAGAGCCCAAAGCCACACATGCGTGTCGAGTAGGAGCTTCACGGGCGCGAGATATCCCACTCGTCGAGTCCGCTGACCGGCGCGATCAGGTCACCTGTGATGACGGCGCTGCCTCGCATGGATCCAAGCCAGCTTTCGTCAGCAACCGTTGACGGTGGGGGGACAATCTCGGCGACAGGCTGGCCGTGTTTCGTCACGATGATGGACGTGCCCGTGCGGCGGACGCGTTCAAGTACGGCCAAGCAGGTGGCTTTGAACTCAGAGATGGCGATGGTTTCGGTAGCCATACCAAAAGCTAATAGAATTGATTGACCATGGTCAACAACCATAGTCAATTTGGCTAAGTTTGTGCAGGATAGCCCGGCTGGGTGGGGTTGGACCGGCAACCGCCCCCCACGTGACATTCCGTCCGCTCGGCGGGTTGTGCTCGGCCCCCCGAATTCTGCCCGCATCCAGACTACAAGCATGTCCGTCAGCCTGACTCCGTCGCGGTTGCTGCCGCTCCTGACGTTCCTCGGCGCGTTCCTGATGCTCAGCGCCGGTTATACCCTCCTCTGGCACGGCGGCACCTCGCTGGCCGCGGCGCTCATCACGCTGGGCTACGTCGTGGGCATCCCGCTGGCCCTGATCCTGCTGGCCCGCGATGGCACGCCCGCGCATCCGGATGGCGAAGCGCCGCCCTGGCGCGTGGCCGCCGGTGTGTGGCTGGCCGTGCTGGCCCTTTACGTGGCCACACTCGCGCCCACCACCGCCATGTGGGATGCCAGCGAGTACATCGCCGCCGCCAAGGTGCTCGGCATTCCGCATCCGCCCGGCAATCCGCTGTTCGTGCTGCTGGCGCACACCTTTGCGCTGCTGCCGGTGCCGCTCTCGTTTGCCGGACGCGTGAACCTGCTCGCGGCCACCACCAGTGCGCTCAGTGCCGCGCTGTGGTTCCTGGTGGCCTATCGCGCGCTGCGTGGCTGGCAACTGCCGCGCATGCCGCGTCTCGTCATCAGCGTGGCCTGCGCCTGGATTGGCGCCACCTGCTTCACGGTGTGGAACCAGAGCGTCGTAAACGAAAAGGTGTACACCGTGGCCATGCTGGGTCTCGCGGCATCGGCCTGGGCCGCCATGCAATGGCTCGACGCCCAACCCGGTTCGCGACGTGCCACCAGTCTGCTGGTGCTCATCGTGTATCTCTGCGGTCTGGGCTACGCCAATCACCCCGCGGGATTCCTGCCGCTGCCGGCGCTGGGTGTGCTGGTGCTCTGGCAGCGTCCGCGCACGCTGCTGGCCTGGCGCACGCTCGCGGCGGCGGGGCTCATGCTGGCGGTCGGACTCACGCCTTTCCTGTATCAGCCCATTCGCGCCGCCTATCGTCCGGCCATCAACGTGGGGGCACCAACGGCTTGCGACGGCCCGCCGCAACTCGCCTGCACCTTCAGCCGCGCCACCTTCGACAAGGTGCGCGCCAATGTCTCGCGTGAACAATACGGCGGTCATCGTGTGGCCGATCGCCAGGCGCCACTCAGCGCGCAGTTCGGCATGTGGTGGCAGTACTTCGAGTGGCAGACCATGCGCGACGCGGCCGGCCGTCTGCCGCAGCTGCAGCAGGCGCTGGCCGTTGTCCTGCTGCTGCTGGGCCTTGGCGGCGGCTTCATGCACTGGCAGCGCGACCGCAGCTCGTTTGCCTTCTTTGGTCCGCTGGTCTTCACACTCACACCAGCGCTCATTGTGTACCTCAACTTCAGGTACGGCGCCACGCAGGCGCCCGAGTTGGGCAACAGCGTGCCACGTGAAGTGCGCGACCGCGACTACTTCTACCTCTGGAGCTTTGCCACCTGGGGCGTGTGGGTAGGCATGGGATTGGGCGCGCTCTGGCAGCGCGCGGCTCGGCACATCACCTGGCCGCGCAGTGCCGTTGTCATGAGTGTGGCGCTGCTGCCCCTGCTGCTCAACGCCAACGCCGCGCCGCGCCGCGGTCAGGAGTTCACTGCGCGCTGGGGCCGCGACTTGCTCGAGTCGGTCGAGCCCAATGGCCTGCTCATCACCAGCGGCGACAACGATTCCTTCCCCGTGTGGTATGCACAGTTGGTGGAGGGTGTGCGACCCGACGTGACCATCGTCATCACGCCCTATCTCAACATGGACTGGTTCGCGGCGCCACTGGTGCCAAACGCCGCCGGCATTCCGCCCTATCTCGAACTGCCGCAGCCCGTGCGTTTCCAGCATGCCGGACTCACGGCGGACATTCCTGCCGGTGTTCTTACACGCGATCAGCTCATGGTGCTGCAGCTCATCAAGGACCGCTTCCCGCGTCAGCCCGTTCACTTCTCGGTGGGTGGCTACGCCGAGTCGCTTGGATTGGGGCCGTATGTCGTCACGCATGGACTCACACAGCGACTGGTGAATGCGCCGGCGTCGGGCGATGCGCGCTTCCTGCCTTTCGAAGGCGGACACATCGATCTCGCCGTGAGCGACTCGCTCTGGCAGCGCTACGAAGCGCCCTCGGCGCTCCTGCGCCAGTCCCGGTGGGTGGACACGCCCTCGGTGTCCATTCCCGCAGCCTACGTGTTCACGGGCCAGCTCGTGGGCTTCGGACGGCTCGTGCGCGGTGACACCGTGGGCGGTGACCGCATTCTGCAGCGCACGGATTCGCTGGCCAAGGTGGTGGGACTCTCGCGCTGACTCACACCTTGACTCACACCTTGACTCACACCTTGACTCACACCTTGACTCGCGCGCTGACTTGCACGCGGACCTTCGCGCTACCTTTCGGGCATGACCTTCGACCCCATGCGATTCCTGCGCGGCGAGCTGCGTCGCTCGCTGCACGGACCGGCCTGGCACGGACCGGCCCTCTGTGAAGCACTCGCCGATGTGTCCGTAAGCGAAGCCTTCGCGAAGCCGGCGTCCGGCGCACATTCCATTGCACAACTGGCCCTGCACGCGGTGGCGTGGATGGAGGAAGTTCATCGCCGACTTGGCGGCGCCGAACCCGACGAGCCGGCGCGTGGCGACTGGCCCGCGGTTGGGCCGCGCTCTGGCGCGCAGTGGGATACGATCAGGGCGCTGGTCGCATCAACCGGCGAGGCGCTGGATCAGGCGCTCGCCGACTTCCCTGCCGCGCAGCTGACTGAACGCGTAGGCAGCGGCTCACACAACGCACCGCTCGGCAGCGGCGTGCCGTACGCCGTCATGCTCTCCGGCGTGGTTCAGCACAATGGGTATCATGCGGGGCAAGTCGTACTGCTCAAGAAGTCGCTGCGAGCCTGACCTCGACCTCGACCAGAACCCGAGGCGCCATCCACAGCGGTGCGACGTGAGTGATGGGCTCTGGGTAAGAGTGGTGCAGGAGCAAGATCTCGCGATCCACCACTTTCGGATAGCGTGATGCCGCCGCTGCACCACTCACACCCAGAACCCACGTCGCATGGCTCACGGCGGTGGATGGCGAACCCCGACCCCGACCGCATTCCTAGCTAGCGTTCGCGCAGCCAAATATTCCTGAACCGCACCGGATGTGAATGATCCTGCAGCTGAACGGGCAGCCGCATCTCATGCACCGAATACGGCACGCGCGCCCGATTGGCCGTCGGCCCCACCAACGCCTGGTTGTCGTGCACCAGCACGCCATTGTGCCGAACGGTGAACACGGCGGGTGACACCAGCTTGCCGTCGGCAAAACGCGGCGCCGTGTAGACAATGTCATACGTCTGCCATTCGCCCGGCTTGCGGCTCACGTTCACGCGCGGCGGATACTGCCCGTACAGCGCCGCCGCCTGACCATCCGGATAGGTGGGATTGTCGAAGGAATCGAGGATCTGCACCTCGTAGCGTCCGCCACCAAAGAACACACCACTGTTGCCGCGATCCTGATCGCTGCCCACCGGCGGGTTGGGTGACATCCACTCAATGTGCAGCTCGACGTCGCCGTACGACGCGCGCGTGCGCATCGTACCCGTGCCCGGCACCACTTCAAACGCATCGCCCACGATCTTCCAGGCGGCGGCGCTGCTGTCCGCCATTTCCCACGCGTCCAGCGAGGTCCCGTCAAACAGCACGACGGCGTCTGCGGGGCGCGGCATGGCCACATAGGGGCCGGCGTCCTGCACGGGCGGCGCAGGGCGCTCCCGTGAATGCTGCGGCCAACCATCGATGATGGAATCGGGCACCGCCGACGCGATCATCTCGGCAGTCGACGCCGCATTTTCCGATGCCGCGTCATCCGATGCCGAACGACCAGCACCACAGGCAGAGGACAGCACCACGGAACAGCCCACGATGAGGGTGGCAAACGATCGCGAGAGAGTGTGCACGAGGCAGCGGGTGAGGGGCGGGGAAGTAACAGTGGCCAACGTGACGGCGTGAAAACTACAGCACGTTCACGCCTGTGGCGGCCACGAGAATCTCCGTCCAGTCCTGCGCATCGAGCCGTATGCGCGTGGCGGCCACCGCCTCCTCCAACACCGACAGGCGGCGCGATCCGGCAATGAGGTGCGGGTGACTGGGCAACCGCAGCAGCCACGCAAACGCGATGGTGGTACTGGTGACCTCATGCCGCGCGGCCAGAATGGCCATGGCTTGCTGCACCCGCTGTGCGTCGTGTCCTTCGCTGGTGAACAGCGCGCCGCCACCCAGCGGCGACCAGATCATGGGACGTGCGCGCAACCGCTGCGCCTGATCGAAAGTGCCGTCGGTGATGGGCGCGCGATGCAGTGGATGGCACTCCACCTGATTGGTGACCAGCGGATAGCGCGCGTGCAGCAACTCGAACTGCGCGGGCGTGAAGTTGGACGCGCCGAAGGCCAGCACCTTGCCGTCGTCCGCGAGCTTCTCGAAAGCACCCGCCACCTCGTCGGCATCCATGAGCGGATCAGGGCGGTGCAGCAGCAACAGGTCGAGGCGATCGGTGCGCAGCGCGCGCAGTGACTGCTCCACGCTGTGCACGATGTGCCGTGCCGAGCTGTCGTAGTGCTTGATGCGCGTACCGGGATGCTGCGGCGACAGCAGTTGAATGCCGCACTTGCTCACCAGCTGCATCTGCTGACGGCGTTCGGGCGCGAGCGCCAGGGCCTCACCGAAGAGCGTCTCCACGGTGTAGTTGCCGTAGATGTCGGCGTGGTCGAAGCTCGTGATGCCCAGCTCGAGACACTGTTCAATCCAGCGCAGGCGCTCCGCTGGCGTCCACTGCCACGCCGCCATGCGCCACACACCGGCAACGATCGGAGAAAGCACGGAACCACCTCCTCAGGTCAAAGGGGACGAGCGGCGCCGGCGTGCGACATACCGCTGGGTTCAGAGTGTGCGAAAGAGCAGCGAGACCTCCACCACGTCACCGTGGCCCCTTCCCTGCCGAACGGCCTTGGGCAGCGCCAAGAGCGTACGTCCATCCTTGCCGCGCCACACACTCGTCTCCCAGGTGCTGCCCAACGCGGTGGCCGTTACGGGTGTGCGTCCCCAGCCGTGGGTGACTGGCGGCGACAAATCGGCTGGCACCTCCACAAATGTCCACCCGCCCTTGCCTGGATAGGTGAACAGGGTCGCCGCGAAGGTGCCGCCAAACCCGGTGGTGTGATTTGACGCCCCGTCCCCGCGGCGCGCCGATGGATACCGACCGGACGCTGCTGGGGGCGATTGGCGCGACAGACGCGGGGAAGACATCGTACGAGTGTGTGGCGTGGGCCGCGGTCCGGCTAGGGGATTTCCCTGCCCTTGGCGGCCATGAGCTGACGCCCCGCCATACCTCACCCGGGAGTCTCCCATGTCACGTCCGGCCCGCACCGCGTCCGCCATCCAACGGCTCACTAAGCTCGCCCTCGCTTCGCTGCCAGCGACCCTGCTTGCTGCGGCCGCATCAGCCCAGCCCGGCCTGACCGGCACCCTCATCATCACCAACAAGCAGCCCTCCACCGCCACACTCGTGGACGTGGCCTCGGGACGCACGCTCGCCACGCTGCCCACCGGGCACGGCCCGCACGAAATCGTGGTCACCCGCGACGGCCGGACGGCCATCGTCACGGACTATGGCACTGGCCCGCAGCCCGGCAGCACCCTCACCCTCATCGACGTCGCCAATCGCCGCGTGGCCCGCACCGTCAGCCTCGGCGACAATCGGCGGCCGCACGGCATTGTGCTGCTGCCCGGTGATTCCATTGCCGCCGTGACCGTCGAGGCCAACCGCGCCGTGCTGCTGGTGCGTCTTGCCACCGGCGAGATCGCCAGGACGGTGCTCACCAATCAGGCCGGTTCGCACATGGTGGGCGTGACCGCCGACGGCACCCGCGGCTGGACCGGTGACATCGGCAGCAACACGGTGTCCGAACTCGATCTCGTGCGCGGGGTCGCGCTGCGCACCGTGAGCGTGCCCGCGCAGCCCGAGGCCATCAACGTCACCCCCGATGGCAGGGAAGTCTGGGTGGGCAGCAACGCCACCGGAAAAGTGAGTGTCGTCGACGCCAACACCGGTCAGGTCAGCACGGCCGCCGAGGGCTTCGGCTGGCCCTATCGTGTGCTCTTCTCGCCCGACAATCGCACCGTCCTGCTGCCCGATCTCCGCGGGGAGTCGCTGCGCTTTCTCGACCGCGCCACGCGCAAGGAGCTTGGCCGCCTCGACCTGCCCGGCAAGGCACCACAGGGCATCATCTTCGAGCCCAGTGGGCGCTACGCCTTTCTTTCGTTCAGCAGTGCGGGCGTGGTGGCGGTGGTGGACGTGAACGCGCGCCGCATCGTACGCGAAATCCCGGCCGGCGACACGCCCGACGGTGTGGTCTTCACCACCTTCAGGCCAGCCACTCCTTGAACAGCTTCTCGTCCACACCCACGCACAGCTTCTGCTGACAGCGCACCAGCGGTTGCTTGAGCAGCAGCGGCTCGTCGGCGAGGATGCTCAGCCACTTCTCCTCGCCATACAGCGCCGGGCGCAACCCGAGGTCGGCAAAGCGCTTGCTGTCACGGTCGAGAATGCCCTCGATACCGAACTTCTGCACGAAACGCTTGAGCTCGCCGATGGCCGCGGCGCGCTCGGCGAGGTCTACGAAATGTGTCTTCACCCGGCGCTCCGCAAAGAAGCGGAGCGCCTTGCGTGTGTCGGCGTTCTTCTTGGTGCCGAAGATCTGAACCTGCAGGTCGGGAGCGGGCATGGCGAGAAAGACTACTCGCGCGTGCGGCGGGCTGGCACTGGGGTGGCCCTACTGCCAGGCGCCGGCCCCTGGTGCCTGAAACTGCCTCTCCGACGGGGGCGTAGACCTCTCAGGCGGGTATGTCGCGCCCGGTCTGTCGCCCCGACCTGTGTTCCCCCATCTGTCGCTCCCGCGCGTGGAGACTCGATCCATGTATCAGGAAACCAGCGGCGCGGCCGCGCCCCCCGGCGTCAGCAACGTCATCTCGATGGTGAAGCTGCAGGCCATGCAGCAGCGTCGCGAGATTATCGCCGAGCAGTACCAGAACACCATCGCCGAGCGGGGGCGAATTGGGCAGGAGCGACTGAACGCGCAGGCCCGTGGCGACATGGATATGGTCAGGGAGTACGACGCGACCATCGCCCGAATCGGCAACCGACTGCAGACGCTCGAGCGGAGACTCGCCGACGCGGACCGGCAGATCGACGAGGCCATGCAGACCCCCATCGCAATTGAGGGTGAGCCAGCGACCACGACGGACCCCTTGGTCGCGAGCAATCCGGGCACCGCCATCGCGCTCATTCCGCCCGCCGGTTCGCAGGTGGATGGCATGTTGCGCGCGCAGGCCAATGAGTATCAGCGGGCCATGGTCATTGAGGCGGTGGGCCTGCTGTTGTTTGGCGCCGTGCTCTGGCGCTTCGGCGTGGCGCGTGGCCGCCGCAAGGCGCGCGAGGAGGCGCTGGACCTGCCCCAGGCCGCGCGCGACGACGACCGCCTGCAGCAGGCCGTGGACGCGATTGCCATCGAGGTGGAGCGCCTGTCCGAAGGCCAGCGCTTCATCAACAATCTCATGGCCTCGCGCCGACCGGAACGCGAAGCTCTGCCCGCACGCCCCGTCATCACGCCCAACGACGGCACCCGCATCACCCCGCATTGACCGAAAACGTACCGGGATGATGGTGGACAGTCAGACCGGGATGATGGTGGACAGCGGGCTCGGGCGTCGGGCGGCCCGTTCGCACGCTACGCGCTGATTCCCGCCTCCGCCTCGGCCACCGCCCGCTTCTCGTCGTCAAACGCGTTCTCGCTGCGCGACACGACCAGCGTGGCCACGCCGTTGCCGATGAGATTGGTGATGGCCCGCGCCTCGCTCATGAAGCGGTCCACACCCAGCAGCAACGCCACACCCTCCACCGGCACCGTGCGCGTGGCGGCCAGCGTGGACGCCAGCACGATGAAGCCCGATCCCGTCACGCCAGCCGCACCCTTGCTGGTGAGCATGAGAATGCCCAGCAGCGTCAGCTGCTCGCCCCACGACAGATCAATGCCATACACCTGCGCAATGAAGATCGCGGCCATGCTCAGGTAGATGCTCGTGCCATCGAGATTGAACGAATAGCCCGTGGGAATGACCAGACCCACCACCGGTTTTGCGCAGCCGTAGCGCTCGAGTTTCTCCAGCATGCGCGGCAGTGCCGCCTCACTGCTGGACGTGCCCAGCACGAGCAGAATTTCCTCGCGGATGTAGCGCAGGAATCGCCAGAGCCGAAAGCCGTAGGCGCGGCAGATCAGCGCCAGCACCACAAAGATGAACACGGCCATGGTGAGATACACGTCGAGCATCAGGCGCCCGAGCGGCAGCAGCGTCTTGAGGCCGAACGCGCCCACCGTGTAGGCCATCGCGCCAAAGGCACCAATGGGCGCCACCTTCATCACGATGGCGACAATGCGAAAGAACACCGCCTGCAGACGCACCAGCAGGTCCATCAGATCACGGCCCGCGTCGCCCACCGCCGTGAGTGCCACACCAAAGAGAATCGAGAAGAACACCACGGGCAGCAGTTCACCGCCGGCAAACGCCGCCACGATGTTGCTGGGCACGATGTGCAGCAGAAACTCGAGTGTGCTCTGCTGCGCGCCGGCGCTGGTGTACTTGCTCACATCGCCGGTGGCCATCGACGAGATGTCGAGGCCTGCACCAGGCTTGGTCACATTCACCACCACCAGACCAATGGCCAGGGCGAAGGTTGAGACCACTTCGAAGTAGAGCACGGCTTTGCCGCCCACCCGCCCCAGTTTGCGCAGATCGGCCATGCTGCCGATGCCATGCACAATGGTGAGGAAGATGATGGGCGTGATGACCATCTTCACCAGATTGATGAAGGTGTCACCCAGCGGCTTGAGTGCCTTGGCCGCGTCGGGAGCCACGACCCCCAGCGCCACGCCAAGCGAGACGGCCACCAGCACCTGAAACGTGAGATTGCGAACGAGGCGGGACAGCACGCGGGGAACGGTGGAGGGAGGCGGCGCAGCGATCGGGTCGCGCTGCTCGACCGCGCAACCTCGCGTGCCGCGCAGCCCCGCGCGAGGGGGCAGGCGAGACGTGCCCGGGTCCCGGACCGTTGGGATTCGTGCGGCCTGTGCGTAGCATTCGCGGCATGACGCGCGTGTACGACCCGGCCTGGTGGCTGCCCGACCCCCATTCGGCCACGCTCTGGGGGCGATTGGGCCGACGGGAACCCCGACTGGGCAGCAGCGCACTCCCCGTCACCCGCGAACACTGGGATACCCCCGACGGCGACTTCGTCGAGCTGGTGCGTCTGGCGCCAAGCGGACCGACCGCCGGCCAGGCCCACGCATCACCCGAGGACCAGCCGCGGCTGCTGGTCCTCCATGGCCTCGAGGGCGGCACCCACTCGCATTATGTGCGCGCCCTGTTCCGCGAAGCCAGCACACGCGGCTGGGCCGCGGAGCTGCTGCTGTTCCGCAGCTGTGGTTCGGCCCCCAACCGCCTGCCGCGCTCCTACCACTCCGGCGATACCGGCGACGCCCGCCTCGTGCTCGAGCGACTCCGGCAGCGCCATCCCACCGCCCCACTCGGCGTGGTCGGTGTGTCGCTGGGCGGCAACGTGCTCTGCAAGCTGTTGGGCGAACTCGGACCGGCAGCGACTGAGTTGATGGACGGCGCGGTCGCCATGTCCGTGCCCTTCGATCTGGCGCGCGCGTCGAGACAGATTGGGCGCGGTTTCGGGGCAGTATACGAGCAGTTCTTCCTCAAATCGCTCATTCCCAAGGCGAAGGACAAGCTCGAGCGCCACGCCGAGCTGCAGAGTCTGGTTTCACTCCCCCGCATCCGGACGCTGTGGGAGTTTGACGACGCCTTCACCGCACCCGTCCACGGGTTTGCCAGCGCCGCCGACTACTACGAGCGTTCCAGTTCGCTGCCGTACCTTGCCGGTATCCGGGTGCCCACGCTGTTGTTGAACGCCGAGGACGACCCGTTTCTTCCGCCGCAGGTGCTGGGTGAGGTCCGGGAACAGCTGCAGGGGTCGGCGGCGTCCGATTGGGTGACGGCGGAGTTCCCCTCGCGGGGTGGCCACGTGGGCTTTACCGCCGGCGGCTGGCCCTGGGCGGCCTGGTACTACGGGGAATGGCGGGCGGCCGAGTTTCTGGCGCAGGCCTTTGCGGATGCGAACCGCTCCCGGTTTGCCTAGACTTCCGCAGTGCTGCGTTTTCCTGAACGGTACATGACGTGACGGCTGTTACTCTCGCATTCCTGCTCACGGGGCTCGTACTCGGCGTGGTGGCCATGTTGCATGGCACCGAGCGCCGCGCGTTGCCGCACGGCGCGCCGCATGAACGGCGCAGTGAACACAACCCGGCCGCCGAGCCGTCGGCGCTGTTCAACCTGTCCAGCGTCGCGGCCTTTGCCTTCGCCTTTGGGCTGACGGGCTACCTGCTGACGCGCTACGCCGACTGGCCCTGGTACGCCCAGCTGCTCGTCGCACTCGCGGCCGGTGCGGCGGCGTATGCCCTCCAGGCGCTGCTCATCGCGCGCTGGGCCATTCCCAGTGCGCGCGCCGATCAGGTGGATACACGCTTCCTGCTGCAGGGCACGTTGGCGCGCGTGGTGGACGCGGCGCCGGCCGGCGGCGTGGGGCGCCTGGTGTACACGCTCGACGGCGCCGAGTACCAGCTGCCGGTGCGCGCCATGGATGACCAGGCGCTGGCCGTGGGCACGGAGGTCGTCATCGACCATCTGGACGAGGGCGTGGCCGTGTGCGAGCCCTGGTCCATCGTGGAGCAGCGGCTCTGATGCCGGGCCGGTGGAGCTGGACGGACGCGGCCATTTTCATCGCGGTCATCAGCGCGCTGCAGCTGGCCATGTTCGTGCTGCTCACCAAGGTGTTCTGCGGCATGTTTCCCGAAGGCGAGCGCTGCCCGGTCTGCGACGAACAGACGGCCGCGGTGGAACGCAGCGGGTGGTGGAAGCTCTTTGCCCGCCGCTTCCGGCGCAGCTGGTGCCTGGCCTGCGGCTGGGAAGGCGTCCTGCGCCGCAGTGACGCCTGGATGCACGAGTCGCGCAGGCGCGATGTGCGCCATGCCCTCTGGCGCGCGCGATTTCAGCGCGTCTGGTCCATGGCAAACAGCCGCAGCCATTCCGGCCAGTTGCCACTCAGCTCGAAGAAGTCATCGTAGTACACGAGCCCCGCGTCCTCGAGCTGGGCGATGAGATCCGACGCGGAATCCTCACCCACCAGCGGACCGATGACGATGAGTCCGCCCTCAACGCGGAACTCCTCCGGCGTGAGATTGAAGGCCTCGTCGATCTGGCTGCGGGTCAGCTGGACCCGTTCAAAAGCCTCGCGGCGGATGAGCACGCAGGGCGCGGTGTGCGATAACATGAGGGGCATACGTCTCCAATCTGCGGGCACGCGGCGCAGGCCGGTACTCCTGCCACCCGTTTCCCCGTTTTCGCTGCCTCGTTTGTCTGTTTCCCCGTCACTCTCCGCGCTGCGCTGATGTCCTTCGCTGATGCCATGATTTCGCCGGATAGCGCCACGCTCGAGGCCCACTTCGATGTCATCGTGGTGGGCGGCGGCCATGCCGGCACCGAGGCCGCTGTCGCGGCGGCCCGCAGCGGAGCACAGGTGGCGCTCATCACGGGCGCGCTCGAGCAGATCGGACAGCTCTCCTGCAATCCGGCCATCGGCGGCATCGCCAAGGGCACGGTGGTGCGTGAGGTCGATGCCCTAGGCGGCATCATGGCGCGCGCCACGGACATGGCCACGCTGCAGTTCCGCATGCTCAATCGCGGCAAGGGGCCGGCGGTGTGGGCGCCGCGCGCACAGTGCGATCGCGGGCTCTATCGCCGCGCCGTGCGGCAGTTGCTCGAGGCGCACACCAATCTCGTGACCATTCAGGGCATGGTTGCGCGACTGCTCTTCGACGGCGGTGCCGGCGGCACGCCACGGGTGGCCGGGGTGGAGACGCGCGAGGGCCGCCGCTTTGGCGCGCGTGCGGTGGTGCTGACCACCGGCACCTTCGGACGCGGCACCATGCACATCGGCACCGAGACGCGCATCAGTGGCGGCCGAGCCGGTGAGGCCGCCTCGCTCTGGCTCGGTGAGCAACTCGATGCACTCGGCCTGACCACACTGCGCTTCAAGACCGGCACGCCCCCGCGCATCGACGGGCGTTCGGTGCGTGTGGATGCGCTCGAGCAGCAGAACAGCGAGATCGAGGCCTTCGACTATTCGTGGTCGCATTTCTGGACCACGCCGCGCGAGGGGCGGCATCCGGCGCAACTGCCGTGCTGGATCACCTGGCTGGAGGCCGAAGGCACGCAGCATATCGCGGCGCATCTCGGACAGTCGGCCATGTATGGTGGCGCCATTGCCTCGCGTGGTCCGCGCTATTGTCCGAGCGTCGAAGACAAGGTGGTGAAGTTCCCCGACAAGTCACGACATCAGCTGTTTCTCGAGCCCGAAGGGCATGACACACGGGAGATGTATGTGAACGGGCTTTCCACCTCGCTGCCCGCCGACGTGCAGCTGGCGGTGATGCGCACGGTGCGTGGGCTCGAGCAGGTGCGCATGACACGCGCCGGCTACGCCATCGAGTACGACTACTATCCGCCCACACAACTCGACGCGTCGCTGCAGTCGCGCGCAATTGCGGGACTGTTTTTCGCGGGTCAGGTGAATGGCACCACCGGCTACGAGGAGGCGGCGGGTCAGGGTGTGCTTGCCGGCATCAATGCGGCGCATCACGTGCTCGAGCGGGAGGCACTCATCCTCGGGCGCGAGACCAGTTACATCGGCGTATTGATCGACGATCTCGTCACGCGCGGTGTGGACGAGCCCTATCGGCTGTTCACCTCGCGCAGCGAGTTCCGTCTCACCGTGCGGCAGGACAATGCACTTGCGCGTCTCGGACCGAGGGCGGCAGCGCTTGGTCTGCTGACCGAGGCGGAGGAGGCGCACATGGCCCGTCGGCTTGGCGCCGTGCGCGAGGCGCTGCGACTGGCAGAGGCCACCAGCATGCCACCGGCCATGGCGGATCCGGTGCTGGAGGCGGTCGGGTCCCGGCCCCTGCAGCATGCGGTGCGCGCGGCCGAGCTGGCCAAGCGGCAGGACGTGGCGCTGGCGAATCTGTTTGCGGCGGCGGGCGTGGGCGGCGACCTGCCCGGCGACGCGGTGGTGGGCGCGGAACTGGAGATCAAATACGCCGGCTATTTCGAGAAGGAACGGGCGCGTGCCGCGCGGCTGGCGGCGCAGGGCAACGTGCGTCTGCCGGGCTGGCTTGTATACGAGGAGCTCACGACGCTGTCCGTGGAGGCCAGGCAGAAGCTGACGGCGGTTCGCCCCAGCACCATGGCGCAGGCCAGCAGCATTCCCGGCATCAGCCCGGCGGACCTTCAGAATCTCCTGTTCGAGCTGCACCGGACGCGAGTGCCTGGGGAGTCAGCGTGAGACCGTATTTGCGGCAGATATGAGGGTTAAGATGGCAAAATGGCGCCGTGATGCTTCATTGATGTCTCTTTGATGTCATTTCACATAGGTCTAGTGTCCATTGGGGAACCTCGGAACCCCTGAACCTTGGTGACAGTCCGGGGTCCGTGCAGGTAGCAGGAGCAGTGGACACAAGAGGTTCAACATTCATCCCCGTCGCGGGAGCAGGCATGCCACGAGCAATCAAGCGGTCGTTTACGTCCCGAACTATATGGTATGGCGCCGGACTGGTGGCCGCCGGCTTTGCGCGTCCGGTAGCCGCCCAGACCGTGCCCCCCGAGCCCCCGCCGGCCATTTCGGTCTCGGCGCGCGGGGAGGTGCAGGTGGCTCCCGACCGGGCCCGCGTTCAGGTGGGAGTGGAAACGCAGGCCAAGACCTCTGCGGCCGCAGCGGCGGAGAACAACCAGAAGCAGGCGGCGGTGCTCAAGGCCATTCGCGCTCTTGGAATACCGCAGGCACAGATCCGCACGCTCAACTACAGCGTGATGCCCATGCAGCGCTACGATGACAAGCTCAAGCGGGTGGTCATCGATGGCTACCAGGTGAGCAACATCGTGAGCGTGGAAACGGAGAAGCTCGAGCTGGCGGGTCAGATCATCGACGCCGGGCTGGCCAATGGCGCCAACCGGGTGGCGGGGCTCGACTTTTTTGTGAAGGATCGCGCCAAGGCGCAGGAGGAGGCGCTGGCCCAGGCCGTGGCAACCGCACGTCGCCAGGCAGAAGTCGCCGCCCGTGCGGCGGGTGGCCAGCTTGGCGGCCTGCTCGAGATCATGATCAACGACTTCGAGCGCCCGGACCCGCGGCCGATGATGGCCATGGCCAAGGCGGAGATGGACGCCGCCGGTGCCCCCACAGAGGTCAGCGCCGGCACCAGCACTGTGAGCGTGCAGGTAATGACGCGCTGGCGCTTTCAGAACCGCTGACGCCGCGCTCGCCCTCGGCTGGCAGTCTCAAACGCCCCGGAGCCCTTCGCTCCGGGGCGTTTCTGTTTGACTGATTACCACGGATTGCACGGACAACAGGGAAACCACCGGATAGGTCAGCGTGGAATGAGAAGGCTGACGATCACGCGGGGCAGATCCGGTTGTTTCCGCGCGTTTCCGCGTCATCCGCGACAAGGCAGTTCGGCTCCTCTTGCCCTGGCCCTGCGGCCTGTGTGGGAAGCCGTTTCACGTGAAACACCGTGATCTGTGCGAATGCGAATGCCGTTGAACTGCCTTGTCGCGGATCACGCGGAAACGCGCGGAAACAACCGGATTGGCCCCGTGCCGAAGCGAGCCTCAGCCCAAATGAGCCAGAATCCTTACCCAGTAGCTGCCAAAGCTCAGGAACAGCCAAGGTCTCGCCCCCACACCGTCCCCATCCTGTGGTTTCCCCGGTTGTCCGCGAAATCCGTGGTAGTCAGTTGGGCTGAAAGAGCGCGTGGAAAGGCGTTTCACGTGAAACGCCGTGATCTCCCCCTCGAATTGTCCGGCCCAAACCGCCCGACGGGCACACCAATGCAGCAATTGATCCAGGAATGACCGCGTTGCCATGGTCCCCGCGCGTCCGGCGCCCTATACTTCGCCTCCCCAGTGAACCCCTGATCAAGAGCCCGTGGGACGCATCCTCGCCATAGCCAACCAGAAGGGCGGTGTCGGCAAGACCACCACCGCCGTCAACCTTGCGGCCTCGCTGGCGGTCGCCGAGCAGCGCACCCTGCTCATCGACGCCGACCCGCAGGGCAACGCGACCTCGGGCTGTGGCATCTCCCGCGACGACTTCACCGTCCACACCTACGACGTCCTGCTCGGTGAGGCCACCATCGACCAGGCCCTCGTCCGCGGCGTGCAGTTCCGTCACCTCGACGTCCTGCCCACCACGCCCGACCTGGCCGCCGTGGAAGTGGAGCTCGTCGATGTCGAGGATCGTGTCACCCGCATGCGCGACGCGCTCGCGCCCATTCGCGATCGCTACGACGTCATCCTCATCGACTGCCCACCCTCCCTGGGCCTGATCACCCTCAACATGCTCGTCGCCGCGGATGCCCTGCTCATCCCGCTGCAGTGCGAGTACTACGCTCTCGAGGGACTGTCCCAGCTGCTGAGCACCGTGCAGCGTGTGCAGGACTCCGTGAATCCCGCGCTCGACGTGGATGCGGTACTGCTCACCATGTACGACGCCCGCCTCAACCTGTCGCGTCAGGTTGCGGCCGATGCCCGTGCCCACTTTGGCGACCGCGTCTTCCAGACCGTCATCCCACGCAATATCCGCCTGGCCGAAGCGCCGAGCTTCGGGAAGCCCATCGTGGTGTATGACGTGGCCTCCGTCGGCGCCCAGGCCTATATGGCCGTCGCCCACGAACTGATCGCTCGGCTGAGCTCGGCAGCACCACAGCCTTCTGCCCCTAGCGCCACGCCCTCGGCTTCCGAACCCGCCTCACCCGCCGCCTCGCATGACGCCTGAACCGCCACGCCGACTGGGACGCGGGCTCGACGCCCTCCTTGCCCGCCGCGATCCCAAGCCCGCCGACGCCCGGACGACATCCGCCGAGCCGGCGTCCGCGCAGAGCGGCACGGAGGGCGCACAGGGGCCCATGGCAGCAGGCAGCAGTGCCGCGGCCCAGGCCAGCACCGAACCCGCCAATCCCGCGGGCGCCCTGCGCTCCCTGTCGGTCTCCCAGATCCGCAGCAATCCGTACCAGCCCCGCAAGGAATTCCGGATTGAGGAATTGGCAGACCTGGAAGCCAGTCTGCGCGTCAACGGACTGCTCCAGCCCATCACGGTGCGGCCGGCCCCGGGCGGCAACGGCTACGAGCTGATCGCGGGCGAGCGCCGCTACCGCGCCGCGACCCGGCTGGGCTGGACGGAGATTCCGGCCCTCGTGCGCGAGGTGGACGACCGCCAGCTGGCCACGCTGGCCATGATCGAGAACCTCCAGCGCGCCGACCTCGATCCCATTGAAGAAGCCGAGGGCTACCAGCGCCTCATCGACGACTTCGGCCTGTCCAATCAGGAAGTGGCCGACGTGGTGGGCAAGGATCGTTCGACGGTGGCCAACGCGCTCCGGCTCCGGCAACTGCCGGCCAGCGTGCGCCGCATGCTGCAGGAGAAGCAACTGACGGCGGGGCATGCGCGCGCGCTGCTGGCGCTGGGAACCGAGCGGGCGATCGTGGACTTGGCCCGGGAGACCGTGGCCAAGCAGTGGTCGGTGCGCGAAGTCGAGCGGCGGGTGCAGGCGGAACGACCCAAGACGCCGGCGGCCAGGAAGTCGGACAGTCCGGCCGCAGCCACACCGCCGGGTGCCTCCGGAGCGGTGGTCCGTCAGCTCGAGGAGAAGCTTCGGCGCCGCCTGCAGACCACGGTCTCCATCCAGTTGTCGGCGAAGGACAAGGGCGAGCTGCGCATTCAGTTCTTTTCCAACGACGACCTCGAGCGCCTGCTCGAGCTGCTGGGTGTGCCACTCGACTAAGCTAGCGCCACTATCGCGTCATATCAGCATCACATTCAGGACAACCACATGATCAAGTCGGCCATCTCCCGGTTCACGCTTGGAATTCTGGCGGCCTGCTCTCTCGCCGCCTGCGGCGGGAAGCAGGCTGACAGCGCCGCGGATTCCGCCGGCGCCGGTCCCCGCCTCAAGGTGGCCCTCCTGACCCCCGGACCCATCTCCGACCGCTCATGGAACGGCATCGCCTACGAGGGACTCGTTGGGCTGCGTGACTCCCTTGGCGCGGAGATCAGTCACATCCAGACCCGCACGCCGGCGGAGTTCGAGGAGAACTTCCGCCAGTACGGCGCGCAGGGCTATGCCATGGTCATCGGCAACGGCTTCGAGTATCAGGAGCCGGCCGCACGTGTCGCCGGCGCCTATCCGCAAACCAACTACGTCATCACCTCCGGACGCGCCACGGCCGCCAATCTCGCCGGCATTGCCTTCGCCTTCGAGGAAGCCTCCTATCAGGCGGGCATCATCGCCGCGAGCGTGTCGCGCAGCAACAAGCTGGGCCTCATTGCCGGTCAGGAGTTTCCCCCCGTGCGCGCCAGCTTCGAGGCCTTCACGCGCGGCGCGCGCTCGGTCAAGCCCGACATCGAAGTCATCACGTCCTACATCGGCAACTGGGAGGACGTGAGTGCGGCGCGTGAACAGGCGCTCGCGCAGATCGGACGTGGGGTGGACGTGATCTTCCAGAACGCCGACGCCGCCGGGCTTGGCATCTTTCAGGCAGCGCGAGAGAAGAAGATTCTCGCCTTCGGCACCAACGCCAACCAGAACGATGTCGCGCCCGACGTCATTCTCGGCAGCGTGGTGATCGATCTGCCCAAGGCCTTCCTTCGCATCGCGCGGGAGATTCAGGCGGGCACCTTCACGGGGCGCGTCATCAACCTCGGAGTCAGGGATGAGGTGGTGCGGCTCGAGCTCAACGCGCAGCTCAAGAGCCGCATCCCCGCCGCCGCACTTGCCGCCAGTGACTCGGTGGGGGGCCTGCTGCGAAGCGGCAGCTTCACCGCCCTGCAGGATCTGCAGTCGTGGACCAACCCGCCGGCGGCGTCCGGCGCCAAGTGAGCCGCGAGGGTGAATCGCTGATGGCTGCTCCGGGCATAACGCTGCACGAGGTGGTGGCGGCACTCGACACCGAACTGCGCAGCGCAGACATCCCCGACTATCCGCCGGCCATGAACGGCCTGCAGGTGGCCAATCGCGGGCAGGTGCACAAGGTGGCCGTGGCGGTGGACGCCTCACTCGCCGCTGTAACACAGGCCGCGCGTGACGGCGCCAACCTGCTGCTCGTGCACCATGGGCTCTTCTGGGGCGGTGCGCAGCCACTCACCGGTGTGCCCTACACCAAGTTCCGCACGCTCTTCGACGCCGACATCGCCGTCTACAGCACGCATCTGCCACTCGACGCACATCCCACACTGGGCAACAACGTGCAGCTGGCCGCGGCACTCGGTCTCACGGCAACGGCCGGCTTTGCGCGCTTCAAGACCGTGGACATCGGCGTGGCCGGCGAGTGCGATGAGTCCACCGCCGACCTCATGATGCGCGTACGCAGCTTCGCGGCCACCTACGGCAGTCCCGTGCGCAGCTCGGTCCCCGTGGAGGGACGACGCACCAGGCGCTGGGCCATCTGCACCGGCGGCGGCGCCAACAGCGACACGCTGCGGGAAGCGCGGGAGCGTGGCATCGACACCGTCATTGTGGGCGAAGGACCGCACCACACCACCGTCGACGCCATCGAGCAGGACCTCTGCGTGATCTACGCCGGCCACTACGCCACCGAGACACTGGGCGTGCAGGCGCTCGGCGCCTGGCTGACGCAGCGCTTCGGTCTGCCGTGGACGTTCCTGCACCTGCCCACCGGATCGTGAGCACCCCTGCTGCGGGAGCGATGCTGCTCTCGCTGGAAGGCATCACCCAGTCCTTCGGCAGCGTGCGCGCACTCGATGCCGCGTCGCTGCAGTTGCGGCCCGGCACCGTGCACGCGCTGCTTGGAGAAAACGGCGCCGGCAAGTCCACGCTCATGCGCGTGGCCTTCGGCATGCTCACGCCCGACGAGGGTGTCCTGCGCTGGCAGGGGCAGCCCCTCACGCTGCGCTCACCCGCCGATGCACTGGCGCGCGGCATCGGCATGGTGCATCAGCACTTCTCGTTGGTGCCGGCCATGACCGTGGCGGAGAACGTCGCGCTCGGTGGACACGGACGCTTTCATCCGCGCGAAGCTGCCGAGCGTGTTCGCGCCCTCGCGGAACGCACGGGACTCGCGCTCGACCCCGAGGCGCGCGTGGGCAGTCTCTCGGTGGTCGCCGCTGTGAAATCATCAAGGCCCTCGCGCGTGATGCGCGTCTGCTCATTCTCGACGAACCCACCGCCGTACTCGCGCCCGCCGAAGCACGCGAGCTGCTGGGCTGGGTGCGACGCTTTGCCGATGACGGGCACGCCGTCGTACTCATCACGCACAAGCTGCAGGACGCACTCAGCACGGCGGATGACATCACGGTGCTGCGCCGCGGACGCACCGTCTACACAGGCGCCGCGTCGGCCAGCAGCACGGCCAGGCTGACCGAGGCCATGCTGGGTGACCAGAGCACCAGCCAGCCGCTTATGCCAGGCGAGCCAGCGGCAGGTGCGCCATCACGGGCACCGTCGGCCGGCCACTCGAACGCAGGTGTCGTACTGCGTCTCGAAAACGCCACGTGGCGGGATACGCGAGGGGTCGAGCAAGTACGGCAGGCCTCACTGGTGGTGCACGCCGGCGAGATCGTCGGGCTGGCCGCCGTGGAAGGCTCGGGTCAGCACGCGCTGCTGCGGCTCCTGGCCGGACGGCTTGTCGCGCAGCGTGGTGTGGTGGAGCGGCCGGAGCGCGTGGGCTTCGTGCCCGAGGATCGACACCGCGACGCCCTGCTGCTCGACGCGCCACTGTTCGAAAATCTCGCGCTGCGCGGGGCCGGTACGCGGACGGGGCGCATGCGTTGGGCCACCTGGCGCGCGCGGACCACCGCGCGCATGCAGGCCTTCGATGTGCGCGCCGCCAATGGCGACGTGATGGCACGCACGCTGTCGGGCGGCAATCAGCAGAAGTTCGTGCTCGGCCGCGAACTGGATGAGCAGCCTGACGCGCTGATCGTCGAAAACCCGTCGCGTGGTCTCGACATTCGGGCCACGGCGGCGGTGCAGGACGCCTTGCGTGAGGCGCGTGACGCCGGCGCGGCCGTGCTGGTGTACAGCAGCGATCTCGATGAAGTGCTGACGCTCGCGGATCGGGTGTACGTGATGCACGCCGGGCAGGTCGTGGCGGTGCCGAGCGACCGCGACGCAGTGGGGCGGGCCATGCTCGGTGTCGCGGAGCACCACAGCGCAGCACACGACGACGCGGGATCGCGGACCTGATGTCGCACCTGGCTTCCGATCTGCCCAACCGCACGCGTGAGCGGCTGCGCCAGACCGGCGTACTGCTGGCCGTCGCCGCCACCGCCCTGCTCCTGCTGGTGGGCCTGCTGGTGCTCACCGGTCATGCCGTGGGGCCGGCGCTGTCCGCGCTCGTGCGTGGCGCGGTGGGCAGCAGTTACGCGTTCACGTCGGCCACGCTGGTGCGCATGGTGCCGCTCGGATTTGCGGGACTGGCTGTGTCGCTGGCCTTTCGTGCGGGCCTGCTCAATGTGGGTGCCGAAGGTCAGCTGCTCATGGGCGCGGCGGCGGCGACGGCCATGTCGCTGCCGCTCGCCAACGTGAATCCCTGGCTGGCCATTCCCATCCTGCTGCTGTGCGGGGGACTGGCTGGCGCGGGCTGGGCCGGCGTGGCTGCGCTGCTGCGCGCGCGCTTCGGGGTGCTGGAGGTCATCAGCACCATCATGCTCAATTTTCTCGCGCTCTACGTGACGGGCTATCTCGTGCGCGGGCCCCTGCAGGAGCCCACGCGCATCAATCCCCAGTCGGACACGCTGCCATCGGCGCTGCAACTGCCCGTGCTGCTGGAAGGCACACGTCTGCACGCGGGTGTGCCGTTGCTGGTACTCGCCGCTGTGCTCATGTGGTGGTGGCTCAGCCACACTGCCAGCGGATTCCGTGTGCGGGCTGTCGGCGCCTCACCCAGCGCCGCAGCATCGGCCGGCGGTATATACGTGCCGCGCACGGTGATGCTGGCCTTTCTTGGCAGCGGCTTGCTGGCCGGCCTTGGCGGTGCCGTGGAGTACCTGGGCATCACCTTCGCGCTCTACGAAAACTTCTCACCCGGCTATGGCTACACCGCCATCGCGGTGGCCCTGCTCGCGCGACTGCATCCGCTCGGTGTGCTGGCCTCGGCACTCGTCTTCGGTGCACTCGATGCCGGCGCCAATGCCATGCAGCGTGACGCCGGCGTGCCCAACGTGGTGGTGTCAGTGGTCGTGGCGCTGCTCATCCTGCTCATCGTGGCCGCCGATCGTCTGCTCGGACAGTCCACGCTCACCCGCGGCACGTCGGGTCGCCCCGCCGAGTCGGGGACCTGATGATCGCGTTCGCACTGGATATGGCCCCCGACGCAGGCGGCGCATTTCTCGAAGCCACGGTGCGCACCGCCACGCCGCTGGCGCTGGCGGCGCTTGGTGAGTGTGTGAGCGAAAAGGCCGGCGTCATCAACATCGGCCTCGAAGGCTCCATCATCGCGGGCGCCCTGGGCGCCACGGTGGCGGCGGGTCTGGTGGGCGTGGGTGGAGGCTTTGCGGCCGGCGCGTTGTCCGGTCTGCTGGTGGCTGCACTCTTTGCGCTCTTCACCGTGGGACTGCGCGCCGATCAGATCATCACCGGCACCGCCATTACGCTGTTTGCGCTGGGACTCACCGGCACGCTGTACCGCTCGCTCTTCGGCGTGAGCGGTGTGGCGCTGGCCACGCCAACCGCCGGCGTGGTGGCGTTGCCGGGCCTGTCTGCGCTTCCGCTCGTGGGACGCGCCCTGTTTGCGCAGCCGCTCATCACCTATGTCACCTGGCTGACGGCGCCGCTGCTCGCGTGGTGGTTGGCGCGCACACATGCAGGGCTTGGGCTGCGGGCCATTGGCGAGGCACCGGAGGCGGCCGTCACCGCGGGCATTCGTCCGCGGCGCTGGCAGGCGGCCGCCGTGCTCTTTGCCGGCGCCATGGCGGGACTCGCAGGCAGCACGCTGGTGCTGGCGCAGGCCGGCACCTTTGTGGAGAACATGTCGGCGGGCCGCGGCTTCATTGCCATCGCGATTGTCGTGCTGGGCCGTTGGCGACCCATTCCCGTGCTGGGCGCGGCGCTGCTCTTTGGGGCGGCCAACAGTCTGCAGACGCTGTTTCAATCCATGGGCTGGACGGGCGTACCGTATCAGTTGTTCCTCGCCCTGCCCAATCTGCTCACTCTGGCCGTACTGGCGGGTGCCAGTGGGCGGGCGGCGTCACCGGCAGCGCTGGGCAAACGCTAGTCATCGCGCGTCCCGCACCCGTCGCCACAAACACAATGGCCGGACACGTCACATGACATGTCCGGCCCCTTCGTTTGGCGACGCGTGATCAGGCCGTCAGGCCGGTAACGCGTCGAAGGGATCGTGGCCCTTCGGATGACGATGTTTGTCCACGACCCGCGTCAGCAGGCGCACCAGCTTGTCCCGAGCGCCCACCCAGGCGGTCTCGAGACGATCTGCCGCATGCGTCACAGCCACAGGATCACGGCCACTGAGACGGGCCTCCAGCACGCACTGCTTGTCGGCCGCGCCGGACTTGTCGGCGTTGACGTCATGCAAGTGCACTTCCACGCGCGTCACATAGGTACCGAATCGCGCGAGAGTCTCCCGCAGGTCGTCCTCGACCTTGGAGAGAAAGCTGGGCGTCGTCTCGAGATTCTTGACCGTGTTCACCTGGATCAGCATGCCATGTCCTCCGGGTGGTGTCACGCCGCACCAATGGCTCGCCTGACAGCGAGGCTGTTCAGCGCTGCGTAGTTTGAATGCACCGGGCGGGTCGGACTTGGCCCGCCGGCCAGACGTACTGCACTCTCGTCTTCCCTCCCCTACCCCCATGTGTGCACTTCAGGTCCGCCGGGCCCTTGCCCGGCCGCTGGGCGCGCTGTTGGCGTCCGCCTTCCCTATTCTCTCTCTCGACGCCCAGTCGGGGAAGCCCGTCACCGATGAAGCAGCAGTCATGGCCATGGCCCGCGCCTTGCAGGCGAAAGTGCTGTCCATCGACACCCACGTGGACATTTCGCCGGCCAATTTCACCGAAACCGGCCCGAATTACACCAGCAAACTGCCACGCACGCAGGTTGACCTGGTGAAAATGGAGGAAGGGGGCCTCGCCGGGGCGTTTCTCATCGTGTACGTGGGGCAGACGGCCAATCTCAACGCCGAGGGCTACGCGCGAGCCCATGAGCAGGCCATCGAGAAGTTCGAGGCCATTCACCGCCTCACGGAGAAGCTGGCGCCGGCGCGTGCGGAAATTGCCTACACGGCCGCCGATGCGCGTCGCATCCACAAGGCCGGCAAGCGCGTGATCTTCATCGGGGTCGAAAACGGGTTTCCGATTGGCAGCGACATCACCAACGTGAAGAAGTTCCACGATCTTGGTGGCCGCTACATGTCGCTCGCGCACAATGGGCACTCCCAGCTCTCCGACAGCAACACCGGGGAACGCGACGGGGTGTGGCTGCACAACGGGCTCTCGCCACTTGGCCGGCAGGTCATCGCCGAGATGAACCGCCTGGGCATGATGATCGACGTTTCGCACCCGTCGAAGGCGAGCATGCTGCAGACCGTGGCGCTGAGCAAGGCGCCCATCATCGCGTCCCACTCGGGCGCGCGGGCCCTGTGCGGACACAGCCGCAACATGGACGATGAGCAGCTCGACGCGCTCAAGAAGAACGGCGGCGTCATTCAACTCGTGGCCTTCAACAACTACACCAAGTGCAACGCACGTCGCGACGCCGAGCGTGAGGCCGCGATCGCAGAGCTGCGCAAGCAGTACGGCATCACCGCCACGTCGCGTGTTGAGGTGCAGCGCGCCATCGAAGCCCTGCCCAACGACAAGCGCAACGCCTACCTGGCCGCGCAGGAAGACATCACGGCCCGTCGCTATCCCAGTGATCCGCCGGCGACCGTGAAGGATTTTGTGGACCACATCGACTACGTGGTCAAGCGCATCGGCATCGACCACGTGGGCATCAGCAGTGATTTCGATGGCGGCGGCGGTGTGGAAGGCTGGCGCAGCGCCAGCGAAACCGTGAACGTGACCGCCGAACTGGTGCGCCGCGGCTACACGGAAGCCGAGATCGCCAAGATCTGGGGTGGTAACCTGCTGCGCGTGATGGAGCAGGTGGAGAAGGTGGCGGGGAAGTAGCGATCAGCGGAACTCGGAAGCCGGAGCGCAAACATAGAACCCGGAACCCAAACACAGAACCCGGAACTGATCAGTTTCGGGTTCTGAGTTCAGGTTCCGGGTCTTGTGTTTGGTGTGGCAGAATGTCCCGATAGTTCCTACGGGCGGTATCGATCGGCCCTCTGACCAGTCGCCCCGTCACGCACCACCGCCACCCACGGCGCGCGTGCGTCACGCCGCCGCGCCGTCCAGGTCAGCACCACCGGCTCATCACCGCGCAGCGTGACCGTCTGTGTGGCTGGCCCGCGCAGGGTGAGGTTGTCAGCCTGCAACGTGACCTGACGGCTGCGTTGCCCGGCAGCGCCCGGTTCGGCGCGCAGCGTGAGCCGCAACGTGATCACGCCGTTCGCTGATGTCGTATCGGCCAGCATGAAGTGCTCGCTGGACTGCACACCGCTCATGAGGTCCTCCATGAGCCACAGCCAGCGATTGTTGGAGTGCACCCACACCTCCTTGTACACGTACATGTTCTGCGACGGCCAGTAGGGCAGGTCACTGCTGCCGCGGCTCTGCATGCCCACCGGCAGCGTGCCCACCATGTCGCCTGAGCTCACGCTGTACTGCTGCGCCCAGTCGTAGCCTTCCCCATACAGCGTGCTCTGTGAGAACGGGTTGCGGCCCACCACCCACTCGGCCTGCCGCGTGGCCAATTCAAAGCCCACCTGATCGCCACGCAGACGCGACGCCGCCGACAGCGCCTTGGCTTGCGACAGCAGCACGCCGTAATTGCCGCGCCGCTGGAACCACACCGGGAAGGTGCGGAGGTACCAGCCCTCACCCATGGCAGTGCCGGCGCGCACCTGTTCGGCGTACTCGCTCTGCTTCTCCATGTAGCGACCGCCCGAGTCGGGCACCTGCACACTGTCCACCACACGATAGACGTACGCCGGCAACACCTCGTAGGGCGCCGTGTTCTGCGCGCTGCGCTTCTGATACTCGGCATAGCGCACGATGGTGGCATACCAGTTCATCCACTCAGCGTGCTGCGGCAGCAGCTCCACCAGTTGACCCAACGCCACGATGGGTGCCTGATCGGCGGCGCGATGAAACTGATGGAAGATCGTGTCGCGATCGGGGCCGGTGTAGAAGAAGCCCGACAACGGAAACGCTGAGCCCACTCGAGTAACCTGTTGCGAGGCCGTCACCACCCGCGCGAGCTCCACCGCCTTGTCGCGGTAGCGCGCCTCGTTCGTGGCGCGCCAGAGTTCCAACGACGCGGTAATGCCGATGGCCGCCAACTCCATGCGCGACGCCGCAAAGGCGGGGGTGTGCCAGGTGCTCGGCCCTTCAATGCCCACGATGGCGTGATTCCAGTCGTCACGCGCAATGCGCAGGGCCTCTGCGGCACGAACCGGATCGCGGCCGCGCAGCACGCGCGAGGCAATGGCACCCGCCGCCGCCGCGATGTAGTTGGCGTTGGGATTGTTCTTTGCCTCCACCAGCCGGTCGTCGGCATCACCGGCGATGTTGTTGCTCCAGAAGTTGTGCGGTCCGAAGCCCACGCGATATCCGCCGTCGAAGCGCACACGCAGCACCCAATCGAGGCCCCAGGTGGCTTCCTCGATGAGACGCTCCACCAGCGCCGCACTTCCACCCTGCGCGGCGAGCCGCTCGGCCAGCGCAAACATGGCGTACGCGCCCTCGCCGGTGTTGATCACGCCCTGTGACAGGTCGCCCGCATCGTGCCAGCCACCGCTCATGGTGAGGCGCTGCGTGCCGAGGGTGGCAAACCAGTCGAGATGATCGATGCCGTGCACGCCGGGCACGTCGAAGCCGCAGCGATTGCCGTAGTAGAAGTTGAGCGACTTCCACACCGACGGATGCCACACCGTGTCGTGAATGGCAAAGGGCCGTGTGAGTCCCTGACTTGTGCGCAGCACATAGCGACCGGGCTCGCGCAGTTCGCTGAAGTCGAGCTGCTGGAAGGTGCCGGTGGGAGTGCGCAGCGTGCGCACCGGCTTGCGCAGCACGCTCTCACCAAAGGCGTTGTCGCCCACTCGCACCACGTCGAAGGTGGAATCGCCGAGCGCCGAGGCCAGTGCCGACTTGTTGGACTGGGGCGCATAGCCGCTGTGACTGAAGGCCAGCTTGCCGCCGCCGATGGCCCAGCCCGTATGCACATCGGGGTCCACGCGCTGCAGCTCGATGGCGCCGATCTCGAAGGCCACGCGGTCGTCGGGCGCGGCCAGCATCTTGTTGACGAAGTAGCCGATCTCGAGCCGCGTGACCTTGTCGCGTGCGAGCGGATCGATCTCCCACATCACCGCCTGCCATCCCGGCCTGGCCAGCGAAATCACGTGTGTGCCTTCGCGGTTGTAGCGATCGGGAACCTTGATGGCGCCGTCGTTGTGCATGACGAGCTGCAGCGGCAACACCGGCATGCCGGTGAAGTCGGGCCGCAGCCAGATCACGAGGCGATTGTAGGCCGTCCAGTCTTCATTGGCGATGGCGCGGCGCAGATTCACTGCCGGCAGACGCGGACGCTCGGGCAGGTCGGGCGCGCGGTTGAGCCGCATGTCCACGCGCAGTGCGCGCATGTCGCCCAGCACCGGTGCCGGCAGCACCGTCAGCGTGCCGGCACCCGACAGCGTCCAGGTGCCGGGCCGGGTGTGATCGTCCAGCACGCGCCGCGCGAGGACCGGCTTGGCCAGCCAGCCGTGTTCGGCCGACTGCGTGAAGTCGATGGGCAGCAGGGCGCGGCGCGGGGCCTGCGACTGGGCCGCGAGCGCAGGCGCGCAGAACGCGATGGCAGCGCCCAGCACCACCAGTTTGGAACGCACATGGGGGAGTGACATCCCCTATGCTAGCCATCGTACACACACCCCGCGACTAACCCAGCAGCAGCTCCAGCTCCGCCTTGCCGATGCTGCCCAAGCCCCCGCGATCCTCGCTGAGAATGGCGTCGGCCAGCGCGCGCTTGCTGGCCTGCAGCTCGAGAATCTTGGATTCGATGGTGTCACGCGCCACGACACGCGTGGCCAGCACATGCCGCGTCTGACCGATGCGATGGGCACGGTCGATGGCCTGGGCCTCCACGGCCGGATTCCACCATGGATCCAGCAGATACACGTACTCGGCGGCCGTGAGGTTGAGACCATGCCCGCCGGCCTTGAGACTGATGAGGAACAGCGGCGGCCCATCAGCCGACTGGAAGCGTTCCACCCGCGCCTGCCGGTCGCGTGTGCGGCCATCGAGATACTCGTAGGCGATGCCCAGCGCATCGAGACGCTGACGCAGCAGCGCCAGGAAACTCGTGAACTGCGAAAACACGAGCGCCTTGTGTCCCTCGGCCGCGATCTCCTGCAGCGCCGGAATGAGGGCATCGAGCTTGGCTGAGGGCAGCGACGCGCGCCGTGTGTCCACCATGGACGGATGACAGGCCGCCTGTCTGAGGCGCAACAGCGCCTCGAGGATGTGCATGCGCGACTTGGCCAGACCTGCCTTCTCCACCTGCTCGAAGACACTCTGCACGTAGCCGCGCCGCAGCTCCTCATAGAACGCCCGCTGCTCCGGCTCCAGCTCCACCTCGAGCGTCTGTTCGGTGCGCGCGGGCAGCTCGGTGGCCACCTGCGCCTTGGTGCGCCGCAGAATCACGGGCCGCAGGGCGCGCGAGAGCACATCGTTGGGAGACTGACCCGGCAGGGGTGGCAGCGCCGTCGTCTCCACGCCCAGCAGACGCGCTGCGGCAGAGAAGCGCGTGGACGCGCCCAGCATGCCCGGATTGAGGAACTCAAACAGGCTCCAGAGTTCCTCGATGCGATTCTCGATAGGCGTACCCGTGAGCGCGAGCCGATGATCGGCCTGCAGCAGCCGCGCCGCCTTGGCGGTGGCGGTGCCGGCGTTCTTGATGGCCTGCGCCTCGTCGAGCACGACATAGTCGAAGCGTCGCGAACCCAGTCGTTCGATGTCCCGCCGCAGCGTGCCGTAGGTGGTCACCACCACATCGGCCCGCAGATCGTCGAGGGCGTCAACAGCACGTTCGCCATGACTCAGGTCCACCACCTGCAGCGCCGGGGTGAAGCGCGCGGCTTCCTGCACCCAGTTGAACACGAGCGAGCGCGGCACCACGAGCAGCGACATGCCCTTGCCGTCCACGCGACGCGCTTCGAGCATGGCGAGCACCTGCACCGTCTTGCCCAGGCCCATGTCGTCGGCCAAACAACCACCCAAACCGAAGCGCCGCAGGAACTCGAACCAGGAGAGGCCGTCACGCTGGTAACCGCGCAGCTCGCCCACGAAGCCGTCGGGCACGGGCACGCTGCCGATGCGACGGAACTCCCGCAGCTGTTCGCGCGCGGCCTTCAGTTGCGCATCCACATCCACGTCGGGCAGTTCGTCCAGCAGCACGTCCAGCAATGCCAACTGTGACGGACGAAAGCGCAGCGTGTGGCCGCGGCGCTCACCGATGGCCAGCAGTGCACGCAGTTCGGCCAGTTGCTCGTCGGGCAGGAAGCCCACCGAGCCGTCGGGCAGCGTGATCTGCTCCTGCCCCTGATCGACCGCGGCCAGCACCTGCGTGAGGGGCACCTCCTGATCACCGTAGCGCACGGCGCCCGTGAGGTCGAACCAATCGATGCCCGACGACACATGCACTTCGAGCTTGCCGGGCGCCACGAACACCGCGCCCTCCGTCTCCACGTGCCAGCCTTCGCGCACCAGCGTGGCGATGAGACGCGGCAGTGCATGGGCCTGCACCACCAGCCCCATGCGATTGTCGGCGAAGCTGTACATCTCCTGCGCGCCGAGCGCCCGCAGCCGGGTCATCGCGTTGCGCTCGGCCGCGCTGCGTCGACGGTACAGTGTGCGGGTGCTGCGATCGAAGGCGGTCGGCGCCGACGACTGCACGTCAACGAGCGTGGTGCCGTAGCGGAAGTGCAGCGTGAGCCAGGACTGCGTGCGCTTGCCCAGGTCCGGTCCGCTGCTGATGGTGAGATGCGGCTGCGGCGCGGCGTCGGCTTCCGACTGCAGCTCGCCGGGCGGCAGCGACAGACGCGGCGCCTGACGGAGCGCGTGATACGCCGCGAGAAACGGCGACGGATCGTCGCCCAACTCGAACTCGCTGGCGTACCAGAGCCGCTGCACCAGCGGCCAGATCTGCTGGGCGTCGAAACGGGCGAGCGTGTCACCCAGCACAATGAGCCCGTGCTCGGTGATCCAGTCACTGTCCGCGAGGGGACGCGAGGCACCCTCGCGCTGCACCTCACCCACCAGCACATAACGCTCCGCGCTCGGCCGTTCGATGCGCAGCGTGACGGTCCACGGTGCGCCGTCATCCCAGCGCAGCACGCGCCGGTCGAGGGAGCGGCGGTTGCTGCGCAGCATGGCGCGACCCGTGTCGCACATCGTGCGCAGCGTGGTGCCATAGGCACGTGGCCGCAGCAGAAAACCACCGGGCGGCATGCCGGTTACACCGGTCGCCTCACTGCTGCCAAGCAGCATTTCGGCGATCTGCCGATCGATGGGCTCGGGAGCATTCACCCACGCATCGGCAGAAAATGCGAAGGGTTTGGGTTCATCCCAACTGCCATCACGATCGCGTCGCTGCGTGGCAATCTCCACGCGCACGCCAGGCTCCGCCTGTGGCTCGGTGAGATGCAGCAAATAGATCAGCCGTCGATCGGCCGGCAGCGAAGGCGCCCGCGTGCTCGGACGCACTTCGCCACCCCCCTGCTGCTGCTGGCGCGCCTGGATATCCTGGAGCGCCTGCAGCCATTCCTGATTCGGCGTTTCACTCATGCCGAGGCCGGCCACTTGGGGACGTTCGTGAACATCCCTGCAATGTAGCGGATTTTCTCCGCCTTACTTGAAGCGGATGCCGTTTGGCGCGATCGCGCCCTTTGTGGGCACGAAGGGCTTGGGGGCCGGCTTGGCCGGTCCGCGGGCAGGACCCCGGTTGGCATTGGTGACGTCACGCCGGGTTCCCCCTTCCCCGCTGGCGGACTGGGCGCGTCCCGTGCCACTGCCACCGTCGCTGCGCATGCTGAGGGCAATGCGGTTGCGGGGCAGGTCCACACTCTGCACGGTGACCTTGACCTTCTGCCCCACCTTCACGGCATCGTTCGGGTCCTTCACGAACCGATCGGCCAGCTGGCTCACGTGCACCAGGCCGTCCTGGTGGACACCGATGTCCACGAAGGCCCCAAAGGCCACGATGTTGGTGACGACGCCTTCGAGTACCATGCCCGGCAGCAGATCACTGGGCTTCTGGATGTCATCGCGGAAGGCCGGCGGCTCGAAGGCCGCACGCGGGTCGCGCCCGGGCTTCTTGAGTTCGGCCGCGATGTCCTGCAGCGTGGGCATACCCACGTCACCGCTCACGTAGCGACGCAGGTCGATGCGGTCCACCAGCGTGTCGTTGCCCACCAGCTCACCCACCTGTACTCCGAGATCGGCAGCCATGCGTTCCACCAGCGCGTAGCGCTCCGGATGCACGGCGCTGGCATCGAGCGGGTGCGCCCCGCCGCGGACACGAAGGAAGCCCGCCGCCTGTTCAAAGGCCTTGGCGCCCAGACGCGGCACCTCGGTGAGTTCCTTGCGCGACTTGAAGCCGCCGCGCGTGTCGCGCAGCGTCACGATGGCTTGCGCGAGACTCGGGCCGATGCCGGCCACGTAGCCCAGCAGCGCGGCCGAGGCCGTGTTGACCTCCACGCCCACACGGTTCACGGCGCTTTCGACGGTGTCATCAAGGCGCTGCTTGAGACGGGTCTGATTGACGTCATGCTGATACTGCCCCACCCCGATGCTCTTGGGATCGATCTTCACCAGCTCGGCCAGTGGATCCTGCAGGCGGCGCGCAATGCTCACCGCACCTCGCAGGGAGACATCGAGTTCGGGGAACTCCTGACGCGCGAGATCGCTGGCGCTGTACACCGAGGCGCCCGCCTCATTGACCACCACCACCTGCGGACGTGGCGCGTCGAGTTCACGCAGCGCCGCCTTGGTGAGCGTTTCCGTCTCACGGCTGGCCGTGCCGTTGCCGATGGCAATGAGTTCGGGGGTGAAGCGCTGCACCATCGCGCGAACGGCGCCCGCAAAGCGGTCTTCCTGATGCAGATACAGCGTGTCCGTGTGCACGAGCGCGCCGGTGGCGCTCACCACCGCCACCTTGACGCCGGTCCGGAAGCCGGGGTCCAGACCGATCACGCGCTTCTCGCCCGCCGGTGAGGCGAGCAACAGCTGCTCGAGGTTGCGGCCGAAGATGGTGATGGCCTCGTCGTCGGCGCGTGTCTTGAGCTCCACACGCAGTTCCACTTCGATGGCCGGCGCCAGCAGACGCTTGTAGGTGTCCGTGCAGACCAGCGTGAGCTGCTGCACCGCCTTGCGGCGACCGATGACTTCCTGCTGTAGACGCGTGTTGATGTCTTCAACCGGCGCCTCGATACGCCACAGCAGCTCGCCTTCGGTTTCGCCGCGGCGAATGGCCAGCATGCGATGGCTGGGGATGGTGCCCAGCGACTCGGAGAACTCGAAGTAGTCCTTGAACTTCGACTCGTCGCTCTTCTTCTCCGCAATCACGCTGCTCTTCACCACGCCCTTGGCGCGCGTGACCTCACGCACCCAGCCGCGCACGACGGCATCTTCGGCAATCTGCTCGGCGAGAATGTCGCGCGCGCCCTGCAGTGCCGCATCAGCCGTCGGCACTTCGCTGGGCTTGCCGTCCACCTCGGGCAGGACGAACTCGGCGGCCTTGGCGAGCGCGGCCGCATCATCGAGTGATCCTTCCCACAGTGCCTCGGCCAGGGGGCCAAGTCCGCGCTCGCGCGCGATCATGGCGCGTGTGCGCCGCTTGGGCTTGAAGGGCAGGTACAGGTCTTCGAGCGCCTGCTTGGTGTCAGCGGCGAGGATGGACGCCTTGAGCGCGTCGTCGAGCTTGCCCTGCTCGTCGATGCTCTTGAGAATCGCGGCGCGGCGGTCCTCCATCTCCGTCAGATACTCGGCGCGCTCACGCACATCGCGGAGCTGCACTTCGTCGAGGCCGCCGGTGGCCTCCTTGCGGTAACGGGCAATGAAGGGAAGCGTGGCGCCCTCGGCGAAGAGCGCGAGGGTGCGCTGAACCTGCTGCGGGTTCAGCGAGAGTTCCGTCGCCACACGCGCCACGATGGCGGGGGCGAGGGTTTCAACGGTGGGTGCGGTCATGGCGCGGAGTCTATGCGGCCCGTGCGCCGTTGTGGAGGTCTTGCCTTTTGGCCGAGAACACCTCGGCCAAATCAGCGAAATGCGACCTGTGTCACGCGCGCCGGAGAATGCCCCAGGAGAACTCGCGACCAAGTGTGGCCGAGGCCGTGATCCATACCAGCGCCGCCGGCTCGAGAAAGCGCGCGCGCTGCAGGGGACCAAGACGCACGGGCTCGAAGCCGATGTCGGTCGCGAGCTGCGATACGAGATCACACGCGGCGACATCATCACCGCACAACCACAGCACCGAACGCGCCTCGCCAAAACGCGGGTTGGCCATCACTTCCATGCCGATGCTGTTGAACGCCTTCACCACACGAGCGCCTGGCGCCCAGCGCGACACCTGTTCGGCGCCAGAGTCGGTGGTGCCGTGCGTCAGCACCATACCGGGGCCAATGGGGTTGGTGGCGTCAATCAGTACCTTGCCCGCCAGATCGCCAGCAGTACGCAGGGTGTCTTCGGCGCCCGCCCACGCGGTGGTGAGCACCAGCACCTCACTGCGTGACGCGGCATCGGCCAGCGTGAGAACCTGACCGGGTGCATCGGCGTGCTTTGGGTCCGCCGGCGCACGCACACCGTACACCACGTCATGTCCGGCGTCGGCGAAACGACACCCGAGTGTCGTGCCGACACGTCCGGCACCGAGAATGGCAATGCGCATCTAACGCCCCAGGGTTTCGATGACGAGCCGCGCGGCCGCGGCACCGGAGAACTGCTGCTGACCAGTAATCAGGCGGCCGTCGCGCACCGCAAACGGACGAAAGCGCTGGTCCACCACAAAGTTCGTGCCCTCGATCTTGCGCGCTTCCGTCTCGATCCAGAAGGGCTGGATGCGCAGGCCCACGAAGGCGTCGGCGTAGGCTTCCTCACTGTCGGCAAAGCCGGTCCAGGTCCTGCCGTGCACGAGCAACTCACCCGTGGACAGCCGCGTCTCGAGCAGCAGGCAGGTGGCATGACACACCAGCGCCACCACCTTGCCCGCCTCATGGAAGCGGGCCACCAGCGCCTGCATGCCGGCGTGCCCGCGAAACGTGATCATGGGCGACTGACCGCCGGCCACGAAGAGCGCGTCGTAGGCACCAATGTCCACGTCGGCGATCGACGGCGTATTGGCCAGCAGCGCCGCGTGGGTTGGCGACTTCTTGAAGCCCAACGAAAGAATGTCGTGCGCCGAGTAGCCGCTGGCGTCTTCCGGATCGGAGTACGCGTCGGCCTGCAGGGCACCGCCCTCAGGGCTTCGAATGTCCACCTGGTACCCCGCCTCGGTGAACTCCCAGTAGGGATGCGTCAGCTCCGCCCACCAGAATCCCACCGGCCATTGGGTGACGGGTGAGACGGCGGCATTGGCGGCAATGAGCAGTATGCGCCGGGGCTGGTCGGGGTTGCTGCTGTTGACGTTGGCACTCATGACACGACTCCTGTCGAAAGAGACGGGAGCACGGTACGATTGCACAGCCCATCGCGGCAGTATGCACCTTTTGGGGTGATACTTACCATACAGAGAGTGGACCATGCCCGAGTTTCTCTTCGAGGGCCACACGTTTCAGAGCCCGGTCGAACTGGCCCTGCACGCCATCGGCGGCAAGTGGAAGATGCCCATTCTCTGGCGGCTCAATCAGCGCGACTGGCGCTACAATGAACTACATCGCGACCTCAAACGCGTCTCGCACAAGATGCTCACGCAACAGCTGCGCGAGCTCGAGGACGCCGGCCTGCTGACACGCACCGTGCATCCCGTGGTGCCGCCGCACGTGGACTACGCCATCACCGCACTGGGGCGCACGGCACTGCCGGCCATTGAGGCATTGCGCAGCTGGGGCGCGAGCTACCGGGCCGCCCGTGAGGCGGCCCGGCAACCAGACATCCCGTCAACGCGCTGACGGCGACACGCCGGACGGCGCGTCGCTCGAGATCTGCCCCGGCAGGGCCTTGAGGGCCTTGATGGCCTCCTGAATGGCCGTCTGCAGCTCGCGGTCCACGCCCTTCACCTCGTCGTTGGGCGAGTTCTTCACCCACACATCGGGCGGTACCCCGAGGTTTTCGAGGTTGACGCCGTAGTTGTTGGGCTTGGTGGGATCGTAGGTGACCACCAATGAACCCGGCGTGCGGATGGTGCCGCCGTTGATGAGCGTGTACGACCCCGTGGCAATCACCGCCGCCGCCGTGGGATTGCCCACAATCGTGCCGAGCCCCAGCTGACGGAACGCCATGGGTGTGACCTCGCTGTCGGAGCCCGAGCGCGCGTTGATCATCATGACCTTCGGGCCGGCAATGGCCTGACGCGGACGCCGGCCCCAGGTGCGTGACCCGTTGCGATTGTTCCAGAACTGGTAGGGCTTGCGCTCGAGAATGTCGATCAGCTCCTGATCGATGTTGCCACCGCCGTTGTAGCGGATGTCGACGATGATGCCCTTCTTGTTGCTGTACTGATCGATCTCGTTGCGGAAACGCGCCAGCGACGGCTGGTTCATGGAGCGAATGTGCACGTAGGCAATGTCACCGTTGGTTTCCTTCTCCACCTGCGCGCGGTTGTTGGCCACCCACTCCTCGTATTTGATGTCCGTGAGCGAGGTGACACTGGCAATACGCACCGTGCGCGCACCCTCACCGCTCGCGCTGCGCGCCAGACGCACCGGGATGTACTCGTTGAGTGCCGTGGCCATGAGCTGCTCGTAGTTCTCGCCCGACTTGAGCTCGGTGCCATTGACGGCCAACACGTACTCACCCTTGGTGATGCCCAGCCACTCCTTGTCGGCGGGTCCGTTCTTGTAGATGTGTCCCACGCGATAGCGGCCACTGGCATCGGGCTCGAGCTCAAAACCCAGATGGCGCGTGGTGTACACCGACGGCATGCGCCGCGACGGCGGACCGTTCACGCCGGTATGCGAGGCATTCAGCTCACCGATCATCTCGTTGGCCAGATCGTACACGTCCTCGTTGGTGCCCACGTGCGCCAGCAGCGGCTTGTAGCGCGCCTTGATGGCGTTCCAGTCGCGGCCGTGCATCTTCTCGTCGTAGAAGCGGTACTTCATCACCCGCCACGACTCCTCGAACAACTGCTCGCGCTCGGCACGCTCGTCCACCCGCACCGGGAAGCTGAAGTTCACCGGCTCCGCGCGCTGCGGTGACGCCAGCACCAGCTTGCTGATCTCGAACCCACTGCCACCGTTCGCATCATCCCCTCCGCGTGCCGGACGACGGAAGAACACCGCGCGCCGATCATGCGTGGGGGTGAGCTGCGGATAGAGCCCACCCGCAATGCGGCGGCGGTTCTCTCCATCGACGCCGATGGCGAACAGTCCCACATTCGGGCTCTCCGCGTCCACGGCGGCATTCTGTCCACCGCCACCAAAGCCGCCCCCGCCACCGGCCGTGAAGTACACCGTGCGGCCGTCGCGTGACAGGAAGAACGCGCCAACCGCCACCGAGCCGCGTGTGAGCTGCGTGGCGCGATCCGCAATGCCCTCGGCGTCAATGGTGACGGTGAACGGGGCCGCAAGACTCACAGCCGCCGAGTCGCCACGCTCGCGTGCAGCGGCGGCGCCACCACCCGCGCCGTTGCCGCCCACACGCCGCTGCCGCTCGCGCACCAGCGGATCGTTGGGGTCTTCCGTGAGACGCGCCAGCGGCACCACGAACAGCTGCGACACTCCATTGTCCCGCGTGGACGTGAACACCACATGCTTGCCGTCGGGCGTGAGCACGCCGTTGGTGTCGTTGAAGGGATTGCGCGTGACGTTCACCTCGCGGCGATTCCGCACGTCAAATACGAACACATCGGCGTTCTGGTCGTCGTCACGCCTGGTGTAGGTGAGCCAGTTGCCGTCGGCACTGTACTGCCCGATGGTGAACCCGCCCGCCTGGTTGAACGCCAGTTCACGCGGTGACCCGCCGCTCACATCCACTTCCCACAGACGATTGGCACCCGTGTAGGCCAGCTTGCGCGACGACGGTGCCCAGGTGAGATCAGCCTTGATCGACTCCTGCGTCGTGAGCTTGCGGCGCTGCGCTGAGGCCAGATCGTACACCCACACCTCCTCCTCGCCCGACTCGTCGCTCACATACGCAATGCTGCGGCCATCGGGCGACCAGGTCTGGTAGCGCTCACGCCACGGTGACGACGTCACGGCCGTGCGCTCACCCACCCCGGCCTCACTCGGCACAATCACGATCTCGCCATGAAAGTCCACCGCCACCTGATTGCCATCAGGTGAGGGCGAGAAGCCATCCGCGCGATTGCTGGTGGTGAGCAGCGAGATGGCGTTCTCCTTCGGATCGGCCGCCAGACGCAGCGCCAGCTTGCGCGGGGTGCCGCCCGGCACATCGAGTGTCCAGAGCTCGAAGTCGTTCTCGTAGATGATGCGCTTGCCGTCCGGCGAGATGGCGGGGAACTGCACGCCATCCTCCTTGTGCCGCGTGACCTGCTGCGGCGCGCCACCAGTGGGCGCGATGCGCCAGATGTTGAAGATGCCGTCGCGCTCCGACGCGAAATAGATCTGCCCATCGGCGCCCCACATGGGGTGCACATCATGCGTGAACGACTGGAACTGCTTGAGCTCCGTATCGGTGAGCTCGGTGATCTGTCCGGTGCGCAGGTCCTGCACCGCGATGTCGGCATTGCTGTTGCCGCGATAGCCCTTGCGCCAGTAGCTCGGGAGCGAGCGGTTGAACGCCACCAGGGTGGCGTCCTGCTTGATCATGCCACTGCGGCCGATGTCCATGGCCATCGAGCGCGGCTGGGTACCGTCGAGTGGCAAACGGTAGAGCGGCGAACCCCAGGGCGCCGCGCCGCGATTGCTGCTCATGACGATCTCACGACCGTCCGGCGTCCAGTACAGTGCCTGATCGTCGCCGCTGAACCAGGTCAGTTGTCGCGGTTCACCACCACTGACCGGCACGACATACACGTCGTTGTTGCCCATGCGATTGCTGGTGAACGCAATCCAGCGTCCATCAGGCGAGAAGCGCGGCATGAAGTCCCGCGCCACATGCGCCGTGAGGCGACGCGGGCTGCTGCCATCGGCATTGGCCACCCAGATGTCATCGTGCCAGGTGAAGGCAATGGTGCCGTCGTTGGCCACATGCGCGTAGCGCGCGAATCGAACGGGGGTGTCGGCGCCGCCGCCTGTCGACTGAGCGTGGAGCGTGGTCGGTTCAGGGAAAACGACCAACGTGGCCAACGCGAGGGAGAGAACGCGTGTGAAACGGGGGGGACGCATGAAGGCTCCGCGGTGAGGGAATTCGCACCGCTATTGTGCGCTCCGTCGCGCAGGGAAGCCAGTGTGCTGTTGCCGAGCGTTACTCGCAGCCCGCGACAGCGCTCTCCCACAACACCCGCCAGCGACCGGCCGCGCGCGTGAGCACCGCCGCGCCCAGCGCCACCCCGTCATCGCGTCCGAACAACACGCGCAGCTGGTCGGACCCGGCATTGCGAAAGGCCAGCAGCGGCTCGGCCACCACCAGCTCGTCCTCCGTGCCCGCCGCGCGCTCGTGCCAGCCCACCGTCCATTGCCGCGCATCACGGGTGGGTGTGTCCACGATCATGACCAGACGCTCTTCCTGCGGATTGTCTTCCTGATTGATGCGCCGCACCAGGGTGGCCACGGCCAGACTGCTGTCCGGGCCGGCCGATCGCCACGCGCGCAGCACCACAAAAGGACGACCACGGAAGGTGGCATTGGTGTCGTCCGGCAGCCCGGAGGCCAGCCGGGCCAGCGCCGCCGCAAAGACGGCGGAATCCCGGCTGACCAGTCCTTCAATGGAATCCAGGGGAACGGGCACCACCGAACCGCGCCGGAAGGCCGCTGTCCAAGGCAGCGTGACGCCAGTGTCGACACGCACACGGGCCACTGGCCATGCGGTGCAGCCCTCGGGCTGCGCCAACGGCGGCTCAACCGTGACGTGTCCGGTGATCACCTGCCCGGACCGCGTGAAGAGGTCCAGGGCCCCATCGGCCACCATGGCGGCCACGCCGGCAGTGTCACCCACGGTCAGCTCGGTGGCCTCGGGCTGCAGAAATGACCCGGTAGCAAAGCCGCCCTCCACGGTGGGCAACACCAGATAGGGACCCGCCCCGGCATCCCAGCCACTGTACGTTGGACGCTCCTCATTCGGCCCCGCCTCGCCGCCGGCCGGCATGGGCGCGGCGGAATCGGTGCGCGAGACCGGCGGCGCGTCGGTGCACGCGCCAGCAATGGTGACGAGACACAGGCCACACCACAGGGTGATCACGGCACGGCGACGATCGCTGGGGGTCATCCCATGAAGTATGTCATGCGACGTACTGGACAGCGACTCCGCCGCTCCTGACAATTCCCGCCATGGCTGACGCCCCCCATCCCGCCCCACGCGCGACCAACCCCGGCGCGCCTCTGCCCTGGACTCGGCGTGTCGCACTGGCGCTGGGCCTGCACCGCCCGGAGTTGCGGGCCTGGTCCATGTACGACTGGGCCGTATCGGCCATGCAGACCGTCATCATGACGGCGGTCTTCCCCATCTACTTCATCTCCGTGGCTGGCGCCGATCGGCCGCCCGAGCAGGCCACGCAGGCACTGGCCAACGCCAATACCCTGGCCGCCGTGGTGATCGCGGTGCTGAGCCCCATTCTTGGCGCCATGGCCGACTTCCGCGCGGCCAAGAAGCGCTTTCTCGCCGTCTTCATGCTCATCGGCGTGTTCAGCACGGCGGGCATGTACTTCATTCAGCACGGCGACCTACTGCTGGCCGCCACCCTCTTCGTGCTCGCTCTCGCGGGTGCGACGGGCAGCATGACGTTCTACGAATCCCTGCTGCCGCACATTGCCGACGAACACGAAATCGATCGCGTGTCCACGGCCGCCTACGCCATGGGCTACATCGGCGGCGGCGTGCTGCTCGCGATCAATCTGGCGTGGATCAGCAACCCGGGTCTCATCGGTCTGCCCACAGGCGATGACTTGCCACGCGCACAGGCCACGCTGCCGGCACGTCTGGCTTTCGTGTCGGTGGGCGTGTGGTGGCTGCTCTTCAGCATCCCGATGTTTCGTGGCGTGCCGGAGCCCGCACGTACGTTGGAATCGGACGAGCAGGCCGGTGCCAACGCGCTGCGCGTGGCCTTCGCGCGCCTTGGCGAAACGCTGCGCGAGATGCGGCACTACAAGCAGGCCTTTCTCGCCATGCTGGCCTTCACCATCTACAACGATGGCATCCAGACCATCATCAAGATGGCCACGGCATTCGGCACGGAAATCGGCATTGCGCGCAGCGATCTGATCACGGCCATTCTCATCGTGCAGTTCGTGGGCATTCCCTGCGCGTTCCTCTTTGGCAGTCTGGCCGGCCGCCTCGGCACCAAGCGCTCCATTCTGCTGGGCCTGGCCGTCTACACCGGCATCTGCATCTTTGCCTATGGCATCAACTCGGCGCGTGAGTTCTACATTCTGGCCATTCTCGTGGGCACGGTGCAGGGCGGTACGCAGGCGCTCAGCCGCTCGCTGTTTGCCAGCATGGTGCCCAAACACAAGAGCGGCGAGTTCTTCGGCTTCTACAGCGTCTTCGAAAAGTTCGGTGGCATTCTGGGTCCGCTCGTCTTCAGCATCGCCATCGGTCAGACGGGCAGCAGTCGCGGCGCCATTCTCTGGGTCATCGCCTTCTTCGTGGTGGGCGGCGCCTTGCTCACGCGGGTGAATATCCCCGAAGGCGAACGCATGGCCCGCGAAGCCGACGCGCGCACACGCCGCGCCTGAGACAGCGGCGCGCCCATGCTGTATGCGCTATTCAAACCCGTGGTGGGCGTGGCGCTGCGCTGGTACTATCGCAGCATCACCATCACGGGGCTCGAACGCATTCCGCCATCGGGGCCGGTGTTTCTCGCGGTCAATCACCCCAATGCGCTCGTGGACGCACTCGTGGTGGGGCATGTCGTGCCACGCCGCGTGCGCTTCACGGCCAAGGCCACGATCTTTGCCAATCCCCTGGCGGCCTGGCTGCTGACACGCGTGGGGGTCGTGCCGCTGCGCCGCAGCCACGACGAATCCGCCGCTGGCAGCGCCCCCGATCCGACGCGCAACGCGGCGGCCTTCGACGCGGTGGCCGATGCGCTGAGCGCGCAGGCGGCCATCGTGATCTTTCCCGAAGGCAAGAGCCACGACGATCCGCATCTGGCGCCACTGCGCACGGGGCTCGCCCGCATGGTGTGGCACGCCGCCGACACACGCGATGTGCACAACATCCGCATCGTGCCCATGGGTCTGCTGTTCGAAGAAAAGGAGCGTCCGCGCTCGCGCATTCTCGTGCGTGTGGGCGAACCTATCGTCATCGACGCGGTGCGGCAGCAGGGCGCCACCGTATCGTCGCTCACCCAGCGTGTCAGCGACGCGCTCGCGGCTGTCACGCTCAACTTCGACACCGCTGACGATGCCGAGCGGCTGCAGACGGTGGGGCGCACGCTGGCGGCCTTGCTCGAACCCCTGCGCGCTGTGGGCGACGACACCACACCACTGGCCGACGTGCTGCGTGTGGTACAGCGGCTCGATCGCGCACAGCAGGCCCTGCGTGAGCGCCGTGACGCGGCTCTCGACGCGCGCGCGCTGCAGTTCGAACAGCAGGTGCGCGCCTTCCGCGCCACGCTCGACGCCCATCACCTCGACGCGCACGACGTGGCCATTGAACTTGGTGCCACGCCGGGCGCGCGCTTTGCGCTGCGTGAGGCCCTGCTGGCCGCCCTGCTGGCGCCCATCGGACTCTGGGGACGCATCACGCACGCCGTGCCCATTCAGATTGCGCGCGCGATGGCCCTGCGCAACGTGCGCTCGCGCGACGAACCCGCCATGCGCACGCTCGTGCTGGGTCTCGTGCTGGTGCTGGGCGCCTATGCGGCGCAAACCACCATCGTCGCCTGGCTGGCCGGTCCGTGGTGGGCGCTGGCGTTCTTCGCATCGCTGGTCCCGTCGGCCAGCAGCGACCTGCGCTACGGCGATCGCACGCGGCGGGCGCGCGCGCGGGCCCGCGCGTATTTCACCTTTCGCCGCAATCCCGCGCTGCAGCAGCGCCTGCTCGCGGACGCCGAGGCCATTCGGCGCGAGGCGGGCGAGCTCGAGCGCATTGCCCTTTCGGGCTGAGGTCAGCGCAGTCGCTCGTCCGGGGGCGGATACACCGGCCCACCCAGATCCCAGTGCCAGGCGTCGCGCCGCACCCCACTGCGCGGATCCTTGAGCGGCTTGAACTGCAGTCGCGACGCGCGCAGTCCACAGGCCTCACCAAAAGCCTCGAGCCGCGCGCGATCGGTGCTTACCAGGTGCACCAGCGGCTCCCCCAGCCACACATGGCGGTGCAGCCAGAGGCCGCCGTCCATGGCGTGGATCATTCCCTCGCGACGCCTGACAAATTCGCGGCATCCGCTGGCAAACACCAACTCCCGCAGACGCGCGGCGCGTCGGCGGGAGTCGGGATCCAGCGCGATGGGAGGGAGGGAGGACTGCGGAGGAATTCGCGCTGAGGTCATGGAAGCCCGGTCGGGCCCCCGCTTACTCGCAGGTTACTGGCACTCGATCACCCCTTCGCGGGTGGCCGGCACAACGGGGGCTGCCTGACCGTAGAACACCGAGCACACAAGGGGAAGCGCCGAGGGGTGGGTGGCGGTTGCCGACCAGCCCCGGGCATCACCCGAGACGATCGTGATGTTCACACCCCGCGAGGAGTTGAAGTTGAGACCGGCCAGATTGTTGGAGTACTGCTCGTTGTAGTAGAAGTAGTCTTCCTGCTGGCTGGACACATTCTTGAGGTCCGACTTGATGGACGCCGCATAGGCCCGGCCCTTGGTTTCCTGGTACTTGGGCACGGCAATGGCCGCGAGAATGCCAATGATCACGACAACGATGAGCAGCTCGATGAGCGTGAAGCCCTGCCGCGATGTGGTGGCACGCATGTGCTGTCCTCTGGAGCGGGACCCGACCGCCATGGCCGGGGGTGATTCAGACCTGGCAGGCCCGGACGGACCTGCGAACGTCTTCCCCTAGCGCAAACCGGATGCCGCATCCTGCGAATTCGCCAAAGTATGAATTGGCAATCACTTACCGATTCGCTACGACCTGGAATGGCCCGACATGACCTTGCAGGCCCCGATGTTTGCTGCAAAGTGCAACACCGGGACCTACGCGAATGCAGGCAAGGATTTTCGCGGCCTCAGGACTTGGCCGCCACCCAGTCCGGCCCCACCCCCATTTCCACCAGCAGGGGCACGGTGAGGCTGGCCGCGCCCTCCATCTCCCGCTTCACCAGGTCGCGGAGCGCAGCCTCCTCATCGGGCGGCAGTTCGAACACCAGTTCGTCGTGCACCTGGAGCAACATGCGAGACGCCAGACCCTCGGCGCTCAACGCCCGATGCACCCGTATCATGGCAATCTTGATGAGGTCGGCCGCGGACCCCTGAATGGGCGCGTTGGCCGCCACCCGCTCGCCAAAGGCGCGGATGTTGAAGTTCCGCTCCTTGAGCTCGGGGATGTAGCGCCGCCGCTTGAACAGCGTCTCCACATAGCCGCGCGCCCTCGCATCCACGACGCACTGCTCGAGGAAGGCTTTCACACCGGCAAAGCGCTCGAAGTAGGTGTCGATGAAGGCCTTGGCCTCCGCATGGGTGATCTTGAGCTGCCGCGACAGCGCATGCGCGCCCTGCCCGTAGATGGTGGCGAAGTTGATGGTCTTCGCGCGCGCGCGCATGTCGCTCGTGACATCAGCCAGGTCCACGCCAAAAATGATGGCCGCCGTCTGCTTGTGAATGTCCCCACCGGCCTTGAAGGCACTCACGAAGGCCGGATCATTGCTCAGGTGCGCCAGCAGCCGCAGCTCGATCTGCGAGTAGTCCGCGCTCAGCAAACGCCATCCGCTGCGCGGCACGAAGCCGCGACGGATTTCACGCCCCAGCTCACGACGGATGGGAATGTTCTGCAGGTTGGGATCGGCGCTCGACAAGCGACCCGTGGCCGCCACCGTCTGGTTGTACGAGGTGTGCAGCCGATGATCCCGCGGATGCACCAGGCGCGGCAGCGCGTCGATGTACGTGCCTTCCAGCTTGAAGATCTCGCGGTACTCCATGAGCAGCGTGGGCAGTGTGTGCCCCTCCTCCGCGAGCTCCTGCAGCACGCTGGCATCGGTGCTGGGTCCGGTGGCCGTCTTCTTCTTGACCGGCAGGCCCAGCTCCTCGAACAGCACCACCCGCAGCTGCGGATTGGAGTTGATGTTGAACTCGTGACCCGCCTCGGCGTAGATGGCCTGCTCCACCTTTTCACGCTCAGCCTGGAAGCGCGTCTTGAGCGAGGCAAACCACTCGAGATCGATGGCCACGCCGTCCCACTCCATGTCCGCCAGCACCTCCACCAGCGGCACCTCGATGTCCTGCATCAGGGCCAGCACCTCGTGCGCGGCCAACTGCGGCTCGAGATGCGCGCGCAGACGCATGGTGATGTCCACATCTTCGCAGCTGTAGTCGCGCGCGGCATCCACCGGCACCACATCAAACGGCAATTGTGTCTTGCCCTTGCCGCAGAGCTGCTCGTACGAGGTCATGCTGTGCCCGAGATGTTCGAAGGCCAGCATGTCGAGTCCATGCGAGCGCCGGCCGGGATCAAGCACATAGCTGGCCAGCATGGTGTCGAACGTGAGCCCCGCCAGACGCACACCCGCCCCGCGCAGCACGAGCATGTCGTACTTGGCGTTCTGCGCGATCTTGGCCACGCTCGCGTCTTCCAGCATGGCGCGCAGCGGCGCCATGGCGTCACTGCCAAAGGCCGGCAGGTTGACGGGCTCCGGTGCGCCCGCGTTGATGCGTGCACCGGCAATACCGGTTTCGCCCGAGAGCAGCGCGAGATTGCCGCCGCCGTCTTCACGCCGATGCGCAAACGGCAGGTAGTAGGCCTCACCCGGCGCCACGGCGATGGACAGGCCCACCAGCCTGGCGCGCATGGCGTCCACGGCTATCGGCGCATCGGGATCGGTGACCGTCTCCGTGTCGATGGCGATGTACGGCACCGCACGCACGCGCTCCAGTAACGCAGTCAGCGCCTCGAGTGAGTCGACCGTGTGATACTGCGCATCCGCCAGCACCGACACCCCACTCTCGCTGGCGCGCACGGGCAGCGCCACCCGACCCGTGGACGCGGTTGCCGCGGCGCCACTGGCGGCCGTAGCCGCGGCAGCACTCAGCATGTAGCCCGCGTTCTCCGCCGTGAGCGGCGTCTTGCCCGCTGCCGGCGCCGCCGGCGCCGCCGGCGCATCACTCACGTCTTTCAGCAGCGACGTGAACTCGAGCTCCATGTACAGCCGCTTGAGCGCCGACGCATCGGGCGCGTGCATGCGCAACGCATCGGCATCGAGCGCCACCGGCACATCGGTGCGAATGGTCACCAGCGTCTTCGACAACCGCGCCTCGGCCTCGTACTGCTGCAGCGCCTCGCGCGGCCGCTTCTTGGTGATCTCACCGACGTGGGCGATGATGTTCTCGAGCGGTCCGTACTGCGTGATGAGCTCGATGGCGCCCTTCTCACCAATGCCCTTCACGCCGGGCACGTTGTCGCTGCTGTCGCCGACGATGGCCAGGTAGTCGATGACACGCTCGGGCGGCACGCCGAGGCGGTCGTTGGCATTCTCCATGCCCACCCACTGCTCGTCGACACTCGCCGGTCCGCCGCGACCCGGATTGAGCAGCCACACCCCGGGGCGCACGAGCTGCTGAAAATCCTTGTCGCCCGACACCACGACCACGTTGTACCCCTGCTCCACACCAAGACGCGCCATCGTGCCGATCACGTCGTCCGCCTCGAAGCCTTCTGCCGTGAGCACGGGAATGCCGTAGGCCTCGAGCAACTGCAGGGTGCGCTGCAGACCCTGATCGAAATCGGCCTGGAGATCGTCGGCCAGCTTTTCGCGCGTGGCCTTGTAGTCGGGATAGAGCTCGTCGCGGAACGTCGCCCCCGAGTCATGCACCCACGCCAGATACTCCGGCTTGTGGGTGGCCAGCAGGCGCTTCAGGAAGTTGGCAATGCCCCAGGCAATGGACGTGTTCTCACCACGACTGGTGCTGAGCGGCCGCTGCAGCAGCGCAAAGAACGCGCGATAGATGAGCGCGTAGCCGTCAACCAGAAAGAGCCGCGGCGCGGTGGGACGTGTGACCTCAGCCATGACACGTCCCTCCGCTCACCGGACGCGCGCCCTCAGCGCGGCTGCATGGACTGCTTGCGGCGAATGGCGGCGTCGAGGTCCACACGCCCCTGGGCCGAGAGACGCCAGCGGCCAAAGCCGGTCTGGTCCACGAAGACAAGCTGCGTGCGCAGCTCGCGATACTCCCAGATCTGCTGGCGGACGCGCGCATTGGGATCGATCAGGCCGGTGTCGGTGATGTTGTCCGGATCACCCAGCGCCACGAAGGCGATGCCGCGATCGGACTGCCAACCAACCTGCGCATCATCACGATAGCGGGCGTTGGCGGTGCGGATGCGTGCAAAGTAATCGCGCAATCCCTCGTGTTCAGCCGTGGCCGGCACCGGATCGGTTTCCTTGAGAAAGCGCGTCCAGACTTCGGCGCGCTGCGCCGGACCGGCATCACGCAGCTCGCGCACACGCTCGGGCGCCGCGAAGTAGCGCAGATAGCCGAGCATTTCGTCGAAGGTGGCAATCGGCAGGTCGTCCCCGAGGCTCACCAGGACGCGGGTGCGGGAAGTGTCGGAGCCTCCCTGCGGCACGACTTCCACCCGGTTGATGCCGATGCCCATGCGCGAAACCGGCACCCCCACCGTCACGCTGCGGCCGGCGCCGCGCTGTGGCAGCGTCAAGGTGCTGTCCCACAGCACCACGTCCGCATCGTCACGCACACGAATGCCAACGGCCTCGGGCAGGTTGGCCCCCACCGCGTCGATGTAGACGGGCAGCAGCGAATCCACACCAAACACCACCGTCGCGCGCGGCCTGGCCAGCAGCCGCGGCAACGAGTCCACGCTCTGGCGCGGAATCACCTCATAGACCGGCACCGGGCTGCCGAGACTCGATGCCGGCAGACGTGGCACGTCGAGCGTCACCTCTTCCGACGAGGAGCGGATGCTGCCGCCGTCCCTGAGCGCGATGGCCAGAGTGTAGCGGCCAGGTGCAAGACGCAGAAACTGCTGCCAGATGATGCTCTCGTCGGTGCGTGTCGTCTCGCGGAATGTGGGCACCAGTACCTGCTCCACCGACTCCACGCTGCGCACCACGGCCTGGCCCTGGCGGATCTCCACACGCGCCGTGTACGACGCCGCATAGCGGTCACCCTCCCGGGCGAAGCCGAGCACCCGCGAGGGCAGAGAGACGGCGAGCAGCGTGAGCGTGGTATCGGGGGAGGGCGCGCGCAGGAACGACACCGACGCCGTGAACGGGACGGTGCCGCCACTCGAGACAAGGCCGAGCGAGCGATACAGACGCTGCATGTCCGCAGCGGTCGTGGTGACGACGCCGCCCGGCGGCCCGGCACCTGGCGGCGCACCGGGTGCACCGGCGGGCGGCCCCGGCGCCGGCCGCGAGCCGGCGCAGGCGGTGAGCAGCACCGCGGCGCAGACGCGGAGGGTCAGGACTCGGGTTGTCACGATGTGCATTGCTACCATCTCGGACAGTGGAAGGTCCCGCAACTTTACCTTGCTGGCGTTGCGTGTCGGCGTTACGTTCGCCCCGTGGCTATCGAGACGCTAGTCGGAACGACATTGGCCGGGTATACGGTTCGCGGAAAGGTCGGCGAGGGTGGCACCTCGACCGTCTTTCGGGCCGACCACCCCAAGCATGGCACCGTGGCATTGAAGGTGTTGCGCGAAAAGCTGCAACACGACAAGACCGCAGTGCAGCGCTTCCTCCGGGAGGCGCAGTTCGGCGCACGGGTAGAACACCCGAACATCGTGCGGACCCTCGATTACGGGCAGTCCGAGAACGAGCGCTACTATCTGGCCATCGAGTGGGCCGGCGGCGAGATCCTCGACAAGTACGCGGACAAGAACGGTCCACTGCCCAGCCGGGACGTGGCCGCCATTCTCTCGCAGATCTGCAGTGCCGTGCAGGCCGCGCACGACGAAGGCATCGTGCATCGCGACCTGAAGCCGGAAAACGTCATGTACGACCCGGCCACGAAGCAGGTCAAGCTGCTCGATTTCGGCATCGCCGCCGACACCGACGCCGCACCCGACCAGCGCCTCACGCGGGCCGGGTTTTTCGTGGGCACACTCATGTATGTGGCCCCCGAAGCGCTCTCCGGCGAACTCGTGGGCCCGGCGGCCGACCAGTACTCGCTGGCCACCATCGCCTACTACCTGCTCTCCGGCTGCCTGCCCTATACCGGCAAGTCCCCGCGGGAGCTGTTCTCGCAGCTGCTCACGCAGCCGCCGGTGGCGCTCAACAAGGCCAAGCCCGGTCTCGTCTTCCCCGCAGGCCTCGAAGCGGTGATCATGAAGGCACTCTCCAAGGTGCCCGCTGACCGCTATCCCTCGGTCAAGGCGTTTGCTGACGCCCTCACCGAGGCTGCCAGCGCGCCAGCGGTCGCCTCGGGCAGCTCGACTGCCATCGCCGGCGACGGTGGCAAGGACAAGGGTGGACTCTTCGGCAAGGTGAAGGGGCTCTTCGGTCGAGGCTAACCGGGCGCCGGCCCCTGGCTCCCTCTGATGTCGTGACCACCTCCCCCCATGCTCGCCTCATCGCCCTGCTGGCCGAACGATCGGCCAAGCGGGGCGATTTTGTTCTAGCTTCCGGCCGCCGCTCCTCGCTCTACGTGGACTGCCGGCTCACCACCATGCACCCCGAAGGCCAGCTGCTCATTGGTCGAGCCGGCCTCGCCGCCATCAGGGCCAGCGCCTGGAACGTGGACGCCGTGGGCGGCCTCACCCTCGGCGCCGATCCCATCGCCTACGCCATTGCCCACGCCAGTGCAATCGAAGCCGAACGATTGGGCGCTGCGGGGGACAGCGGAATGGTTCGGGCCTTTACTGTGCGCAAGGAAGCAAAGCAGCACGGCACGGGCAAGCTCATCGAGGGTGCGTTTCTGCCCGGTGACCGGGTAGCCATCGTCGAAGACGTGATCACCACCGGCGGGTCCGCGCTCAAGGCCGTGGAAGCCGTGCGTACGGCCGGCGGCATCGTGGCCGGGGTCCTGGCCCTCGTGGACCGCGAAGAGGGCGGCAAGGAGGCACTGGAGGCCGCTGGGCTGGAAGTCCTGAGCCTCGTACGGGCCTCTGAACTGCTGCCCCTGCTGCCGGCGGCCTGACCCCGGCGATTTGCCCGGGAGCGGGTTGGGGCGTCCTTGAACGCCATGACTGCCCCAGCCCTCACTCCCCGCCACGTGCCCGCGCTGCTCAACGAGGAGCGCGCCAAGGACCTGCGCACCTTTGCGGTGGCCGCCAGGCGGCGTTTCTGGAGCACCATCATCGTGGCCGGCGTGCTGGTGGCCGGCCTGCAGCTCGGGCTGGCCCAGGTGCCGGCCCTGCTGGTGGTCTCCATGTTCGCTGCCGCCCTGCTCCTCAACGCAGGCCTCGCGGCGCTCGGACGACAGGCCAGCTGGTATCGCCGCTGGTTCAAGTACGTGTTTGCCGTCTTCGACACGCTGCTCATCAGCGTGGTCGTTGGCGTCTTTGGCTCCCCGGTGCTGGCCCTGCTCTACGTGCTGGCCATTGTGCCCTACTCCTTCGACCGCGGCCCGGCCCTCGGCTACACCACCACCGGCTCGTCGGTGCTTGGTTTCCTTGGCGCCAGCTGGCTTTACCAGCTCAACCAGCCTGGTGAGGCCGCACCCTGGGCTCAGGTGTGGCTCGCCGCCGGTTTGCTGGTGGTCGTGTCACATCAGGTCATTCAGATGCCGTCGCGCCTCATTGCCCGCATTCGCCGCACGCGCGAGCGGGTGGCGCAGGTGGAGCGCGGCGACCTGTCGGCGCGGGCTGACGCGCGCCATGCCGACGAACTGGGCTTTCTCGAGGGCAGCCTCAACGGCATGCTCGATGAGCTCGAATGGCTCATTGACACCGTGCAGCAGGAGGCCGATGAACTGGCGGCCGTGGCCTCGCAGGTGCACGCCGCGAGCGAGTCGCTGGGCTTTCGCGCCAGCGACGTGAGCGCCAGCGCTCTCGCACTGCGCGAAGACGTCGCGCAGCAGCAGGAGGTGGCCACCGTGGGCGCGCGATCCGGTCAGGACGCGCGACGTACCGCCGAGCTGGCGCGTCGTACCGCCGAGGCCACGGCCCAGGATGCACACGTGCTCGATGACGCGGCCGCCACCAGTCGGGCTGCCATCGACCGGGCAGCCCGCACACTCGTGCACGTGGGCAGCACCGTGACGGAAACCGCGGCGCAGGTGCGCGCGCTGGCCCCGGCCTCGGATCAGGTGGGGGACTTTGTCGATACCGTGTCGCGGATTGCGAAGCAGACCAATCTGCTGGCGCTCAATGCCGCCATCGAAGCGTCCCGCGCCGGTGAGGACGGTGTGGGCTTTGCGGTGGTGGCCGAGCAGATCCGCGCCCTGGCCGTGGAGAGTGCACAGGCGGCCAAGCGCGTGACGCACACCGTGCAGCAGGTGCGCGAGCAGATGGGTGTGGCGGTGCAGGCCATGGATACCACCGCCACCGAAGTGCAGGGCGCCGGCACGATTGCCCGCGATGCCACCCGTGCCCTCGCTTCGATGCTGGACGGCATCGCGCGCGTCACGCGTCAGAGCGACGAGGCGGTGGGGCTCGCGCGCAGCCAGGCCCAGCTGTCCGCGTCGGCCGCCGCAGCGTTCGAATCACTCGAGGGCGCCGTGCTGCGCGCCTCGGGCAACGCGCGAGTGGCCGTGGACGGTGTGCTGGCGCAGCGCGAGAGCATCGAGGAGCTCACACGTAGTGCACGTCAGCTCTCCGAAGTCGCGTCGCGTCTTCGGGCGGTGGCCAATCGCCAGGCGCACCAGACCCACCAGCAGAGCCGTTAGCTGCCTGCGTCAGCGCGCGCTTTGCGCTGAGCCATGCCGGCGGTGAGTGGAAGGGGTCGAAGGTCCGCAGGGCGTCGCGATATGGGAGGACCAGTGTCTCGCGGAAATGCTGCAGCATCTGCTCACCCGTGCGAGTACGTCGGAAGGTGGCCGCCGACATGTCGAGCGTCTTCTGCACGTGACGGGAGAAGGACTGCGGTGACGAATACTCGAGCAGAAACGCGACCTGGGTGATGGAGTACCCGGGATTCTCGAAGAGACGCGCCGCGCGCACGAGGCGCGCCAGTGCGAGGTATTTCTTGGGCGCCGGAATACCGGCCCGACAGAAGCGACTCATGAAGGTGGTGGGCATCACGCCCGCCATGCGGGTCAGTTCGCGCACCGTGGTGAGTGTGCGCGGCACGGAGAACAGCATGTCGAAGAAGCGACGGCAGGCGGGTACCGCGTCGTGCAGATCGAGATGCAGACGCTGTCGGGCAATGGCTTCGATGCTCTCCGGGTGTTCGTCAGCGACCAGTTGCCGCAACTCGCGCCAGCCCGCGGGCTCGCGCACATCCACCAGCGTGCGCACGCCCTGATGTCCCAGCTGCAGCACGGCCTGGGTGGCGTGGCGTGGATCGGCGGCGCCCAGCAGTGCGACTGCCGGTACACCGGGAAACTCGCGCACCATGCGGGCGAGTTGTCCGGCGTGTGATTGCTGCTCATAGCGCGCCACCGATACCAGAACGGCCGAGACCGGCTGTGCGCGCAGGTCGACGAGTACCTGATCGAGATTCTCGCGATGCACGGTCGTGTACACCCCCTTGCCCGCAGCGTCGACACGTTGACGCTCCGCAGGAGTGAGGAAGGTGATGACCGCCTTGGACCACGAGGACGCGGACATGAGCGAGGCCCTCCGAATACCGAAGCAGCGGGAAGGAGACATGACAGCGGGGACGAATCAGCACGCGCGATGCTAGAACGCCTCGTCATCACGCTGTCATTGCAGCGCGTCGAATTGTCATGTCGTGCAAGAGCGTGACCCGCGCGCCATTTGGCGTGTGGTGACGGCACGTGGTGACGGCGCCCGCCGGCGGGCTATATTGCAGGGAGGATGTCGTCGGCCGGACGGTCGCGAAGTCGGAGGACGGGCGCTTGTCGCCGCGCTCCGGCTCCGAGGAAAGTCCGGGCTCCACAGGGCAGATCGCCAGGTAACGCCTGGGCGCACGCGGCGCGAGCTTCGTGCGACGGACAGTGCAACAGAAAGCAAACCGCCGTCTTCGCAAGAAGGCGGTAAGGGTGAAAGGGTGGGGTAAGAGCCCACCGCGCACCCGGTAACGGGTGTGGCACGGTAAACCCCGGTCGGAGCAAGGCCAAATAGGCGGTGAGAGACGGCCCGTCTCGAACAACGGTGCACGGCCCTCGGGCCCGACCACCGAACCGCGGGTAGGCTGCTGGAGCGTGCGGGTGACTGCACGCCGAGAGGAATGACCGTCCGGTGTGGTGCGGTGTTTCACCGCATGGCACTGACAGAACCCGGCTTACAGGCCGACGACATCCGCCCTCTGTTCTTTTCTCTGTTCCCTGGTATGCGCGCACCGGTCTACGGACTGCTCGGGCTGGCCATGATCGCATGTGGTGGTGGCCCGGTGGTCACGCCCGTGCCCGTTCCCGAAGCCCGCGAAACGCCACCGGTTCCGGCGCCGGTCTCGGTGGCGCGCGTGAGCCTGCCTGCACGCCTTGCCGGCGGTTCCTGGCGTGTGGTGAGTCAGGTGAGCGTTGAGCTGCGGGACAGTGCTGCGCTCGCGTCCGGCTCACGCGGCGATACCAGAACCACGCGGCGACAGGACGTGGAATCGCGCGGCCTCGTGTCGTGGTCGGGCACACGCAGCCCAAGCGGCGCAATGGTACTTACGGGACAAGTTGATTCCTTCACCGTGCGCACGTCGTTCGAACAGCAGCTGGCTCCGCTGCCCACTCCACCCGCCCTGGTGCTGCTCGATGCACGCGTGGACAGCGGTACCGTCCGCGTCGTTACCCGTCCACTGCTCGACAACGAATGCGACCGGCCCGAAGCCGCGGCGGCTGCTCTGGCCGCCGATGTCCTTGTGCGCATTCCCGACGGGGTGGTCCGTGGCAGCACCTGGCAGGACAGCAGTGTCACGCTGGTATGCCGCGGAAGTGTGCCCATGACACTCGTCAGTCGCAGCCAGACCACGCTGCAGGCCATCGACGAGGCAGAACTGCGTCTCGAACGGCGCGTGGAGCTTGAGGTCAGCGGCTCAGGTGGTTCCGCCTTCCGCGCCTTCGACGTGCAGGGACGCGGCCAGGGCAGCCAGCGCATCATCGTCGATGTCGCACGTGGCGTGGTGCGCGAGCTCGAGGGCCGCAGCGAGCTGACTCTCAGCACCAGCGAAAGGGTCCCGCAACAGCCACCGCGTATTCAGACGGCAGTGCAGCGCGGGACCCTTCGTGTCGAGTGGCGCAAGTAACGTCGGGCTTCCGACCGGACCTGCGATGCGGCCACCCGATCCGGCGTCTCAGTCCATGAGACGCAGCGGCATCACCAGGCAGAGATACTTGGCCGGATCGTCCCAGCCTTCGGGTTCGATGGTGGCCGCGCGCTCGGGCGCCTTGAACGTGAGCCGCACCTGCTCAGTGGGCATGTAGCGCAGGATCTCGAGCAGATAGGTGGCGTTGAAGCCGATATCGAGCTGGTCGCCGGTGTAGTTCACCGGCAATTCGTCGGAGGCCTCGCCAAGATCGGGCGTGGTGACGCTGAACTTCAGCATGCCCGTGTTGAAGGACATCTTGATGCGATGCGTCTGATCGGACGCAATGACGCTCATGCGCTTGAGGGCGCTCGTGAGCGCCGCCTTGTCCGCCAGCGCGTAACGATCGTTGTCCTTCGGAATGACCTGCTCGTAGTTGGGATAGGGCCCTTCCACGAGTCGCGTGAACACCGAGGTGAACGGCGAGCGGAAGCCGAGGTGATTGTCGCCGCGCGCGATCTCGAGCTCCTCCTCGGCCGGAAACAGGCGACGGATCTGCTCGAGCGCCTTGGGCGGCACGATGAGATCACCCGGCGGCGCGCTACTGGCTTCCACCGGAAGCTCCATCTTGGCGAGGCGATGACCGTTGGTGGCCACCATGCGCATGCGCTCCTCGCGCAACTCCCAGAGCACGCCGTTGAGAATGGGGCGCGACTCCTCGGTGCTCACGGCAAAGGCCGTGTGCGAGATGAGCTTCTGCAGCTCGCCCGACTTCACCCGCCAGGAATCGTTGAAGCGCACGCTCGGGAAGGTCGGGAACTCGTCCCGCGGCAGTCCGAGCAGCTTGAACTTGGAACGCCCGCACTCCAGCACGACCCGCTGCTCCCCACTGGCGGAAATCTTGACCGGCGACGGGGGCAGTTCGCGCGCAATCTCTCCCAGCTTCTTGGCCGGAATGGTGATCGCACCAGCGGACTCGACGTCGGCACTCACTTCGGTGCTGACGGCGATGTCGAGATCCGTGGCCGAGAAACGGATGCCCCGGTCGGTGGTCTCGACAAGCAGGTTGGCCAGCACCGGGAGTGTGGTCTTGGCCGGCACGGCCGCGGTCACGGCCTGGAGGCCTTCCTGCAGCTTTTCACGCGAAATCGTGAACTTCATGCGCGGGGATGTGGAAGGACTGCTGAAGCCTGTTGTTTACAAACAGACTTAGAGATAAAAACAGTCGTAGCAGCAGGGGATGTGGGCATGTCTACAAACGCTGCAAGCTACGCATCCAGAAGAACTTTCGCCATGTCCCCTGATGTGGGTTGGCTGTGGGTTCCGCGGAACTCTCCCCGGTCATGCACAGGAGAGGGGGGTGTCTGGTGTGGGTGACTGTGGATGGGTGGGGACTCAAGTGCCGAGTTGCCCAGTTGTCCTCAGGGTTTCCAACATGCCGCGAACCTTGAGCACCCGCTCACTGAAGTCCGGCTCGGCCGCCATGTCTTCGGCCACGCGCTCCAGCGAGTGAATGACGGTGGAGTGGTCTCGGCCACCAAAGGCGTTGCCAATCTCCACGAGCTGCAGCGCGAGCAGCTCGCGGCAGAGATACATGGCCACCTGCCGCGGGACGGTGAGTTGCTTGGTGCGCGTTTTGGAGCGGAGTCCGTCGGGTGTCACGCCCCATTCGCGGGCCACCACCTGCTGAATGGTGGCCACGGTGATGGCAGTGGGCGGGACATCGGGGAAATCGGCCGAGGAGGCGCCGCGCAGCTTGTCGCGCAGGGCCTCGCGGGCGAGGTCCACCGAAATGTCGCGGTGCTTGAGCGAGGCGTAGGCCAGCAGCTTGATGATCGACCCCTCGAGTTCGCGCACGGACGACTTCACATGCTGGGCGATGAACTCGATGACCTCGTCGGGGATGGTGAGTTCGAGGTGGTCGAGACTGGCCTTCTTCTTCAGGATGGCGATGCGATGCTCAAGGTCCGGCGCATCGATATTGGCCACCATGCCCCACTCGAAGCGGGACACCAGGCGGGACTCGAGGCCGGGGATCTCGCGGGGTGGCCGATCGGAATTGAGCACGATCTGGCGACCCGCTTCGTAGATGGCGTTGAAGGTGTGGAAGAACTCCTCCTGGGTGGATTCCTTCCCCTTCAGGAACTGCACGTCGTCCACCAGCAGCAGGTCGATCTCGCGGAAACGCCGGCGGAAGTCACCCATCTGGCCGGTCTGGATGGCGCTGATGAATTCGTTCGTGAACTGCTCGGTGCCGACGTAGGCCAGGCGCAGGGTGGGGGTGCGGCGCAGCAGCTCATGGGCGATGCCCTGCATGAGGTGCGTCTTGCCGAGCCCGGTTTCCCCGTAGATGAAGAGCGGGTTGTAGACCTTGCCCGGGGCCTGGGCTGCGGCCTGCGCGGCGGCGGCGGCGACGTCGTTCGACTTGCCGATGACGAACTGATCGAACGTGTATCGCGGGTTGAGTGGCGTTGAAACGCGCTGTTGCTGCTGCGGTGGTGGCGCGACAATCGGTGCTGGTGGCGGCGCCACGAACATGTCCATCTGCACCCGTCCGACCCGCTCCTCATGCACGCGGAAGCGGACCGCCATGGGGTGACCGAGGGCCACCGGGGCGAAGGTGGCGAGCAGGTCGGCGTGCTTGGAGTCGTTCCAGTCGGCCGAGAACTGGTCGGGAGCGCCTACGACGAGGGTGTCGCCTTCCACGGCCAGAGCATCGGTGGGCTCGAGCCAGGTGCGGAATGTCTGCTCGGGCAGGACCTGCTTCGCCCGTTGGCGCAGACGATCCCAGATTTCCGCAGGCGAAAGCGACATGGCAACTCAGTGGGGCGGTTGACGACGAAGGCGGGGGGCGAAGGTACCCGTTCGACTGTGGATAAGTCAATCACCGGCGACCTTGTGAGAGAGCGGTCGGACCGGCCTCGGCACGTGTTGGCAAGCAAGTCGAAATGCCGGCGGCCAACTCCTTGTCTGGGGCCACTTTGCACATGCAGCCCAAAGTCTTCCTGCCCTTGACCCTGATGGGGGGCCGCGCGTACATTGGGGGGCTATTCCGCATAACACGTCAATCCGTTTCCGTACGAGTTTCATATGGGCAAGCCCACATATCGTCCGCGCAACACGCGTCGCATCCGCAAGCACGGCTTCCGTGCGCGCATGGAGACGAAGTGGGGTCGCGAAGTCCTCGCTCGTCGCCGCAAGAAGGGGCGCAAGCGTCTGACCGTCCAGCTCCCGTCGAAGTACGCGGGCGCCTGAGTCGCGCGCGTTTCCGCGCCAGCAGCGGCTGACGCGCGGGACCGAACTCGAACAGGTACGGCACGAAGGGAAGCGAGTGCGCACAGCGTCTCTGGACGTCCGCGCTCTGGCTTCCCTTCACGCGTTTCCACGAGTCGGGTTCGTCGTTCCGCGCTACCGCCATTCCGCCGTGGCCCGCAACCGGGTGAAACGGCGTCTCCGCGAGCTCGTACGGCTGGATATGCTCAGCGTGCTCGAGGGGCTGCCCCCGCACGACGTGGTGGTCCGCGCTCTCCCGGCGGCGTACCAACGGGACTACGCCGCACTCGAGGCTGAGCTGCGGCAGGCTCTTGGCAAGCTCACCCGTCAGCTGTCAGCCCCGCGCACGCCACCGAGCGAACCCGCCGCGGAGCCCGCGTCATGACCAGCTCTGCGGTCAGTCGCCTGGCATCCTGGCCTCGGCGCGCCGCCATCCTGTTCGTGCGGGCGTACCAAGTGGGCCTTTCCCCCATCTTCGGCGGGGCCTGCCGCTATTATCCATCGTGCTCGGCCTATGCCATTGAGGCATTGGAAAAGCACGGGGCTCTCCGTGGCAGCTGGCTGGCGCTCCGCCGCATCAGCCGCTGTCATCCGTTGCGACCCGGGGGCTTCGATCCCGTTCCGTGAGGAACGCCCGATCGCCTCTGCCGGTCCTCGTCTTTCTTGACTCATGGAACCACGCCGCATCATCCTCGCCGTCGTCCTGATGGCGGTGGTCCTCATCGCGACGCCGTACATCTTCCCGGCGCCCAACGTACCGCCTGGCGCTGCCGGTGCGCGCCCTGATTCGGCGGCCGTTCTCAGCGACTCGGTGGCCGCCGAGAATGCCGCGCTCGTCGCCGCTGCGACGACCAGCGCGCAGAACCCGGCCGCTGCGCCCGCTGCCACTCCGACGCCTACCATGGGCGCCGCCCTGGACAGCCTGGCCCAGCCACCGGTGGTGATCGATACCGCGACCGTCACCACGGCCAAGGCGATCTATCGCACCAGCAACCGCGGCGCGGCCCTCATCGGCGCCACGATGACGCAGTATCCGGCGCTGTCCAGCAAGGGCCGCGCGACGGGTGAGCAGGTGGAGCTGGCGCAGGCGGGCGACCGCCTGCTCGGATTCCGCATCGTCGTGCCGGGGGACACCATCGACCTCAGTCGTCAGGTGTTCCGCAGCACGCAGCAGACCGAAGGGGACCGCATCGTGGTGCGGTACGACGCCGAGCTGGGCTCCGCGTCGCGCACGGCCTCCATCCGCTACTCGTTCCTGCCCGACAGCTATCGCGTGGACGTGTCCGCTGCCGTGGCCGGCGTGCCGGACAACAGCTACCTGCTCATTGATCTGCCGCCCGGCTTCCGCAGTGCGGAGGCCGATTCGGCCGAAGACATCACCCATCTGGCCTACGCCTACAAGCCGGAGCTGTCCGGCGCCGAGGGCATCAGTTTCTCGTCGCTCGATCCGGGTGAACGGGAGATCGATGCCGGCCCGATCACGTGGGCAGTGGCCAAGAACAAGTACTTCATTCTGGGCGTGCTGGCTCCCAAGGGGGCTCCGGGCTTCGCTGAGGTGAACGTGACCGGCGGAGCCCGCGTGGCCAAGGAAGCCACGCGCGCGCAGGGCACGCTGGTCGCGCCGCTCAAGGCCGGCAACGTGGCCTTCGAGGTCTACGCCGGACCGCAGGAATTCAAGCGCCTCGTGGCCATGGGCCGCGAATTCGAAACCAGCAACCCGTACGGCGGCTGGATTCAGGGAATCGTGCAGCCGTTCGCGACGCTCGTCATCCGCACGCTGCTGTGGATGAAGGCCACGCTGGGCCTCTCGTACGGCTGGATTCTCGTGATCTTCGGCGTGGCCATTCGCATTGTGCTCTGGCCGCTCAACCAGAAGGCGATGCGCAGCTCCATGCAGATGCAGCGCATCCAGCCCGAGCTGCAGGCGATCCAGACCAAGTACAAGGGCGACCCGCAGAAGCTGCAGGCCGCGATGATGCAGGTGTACAAGGAGCACGGCATGAGCCCGTTCAGCGGCCTGTCGGGCTGTGTGCCCATGCTCATTCCGCTGCCGGTGTTCTTCGCGCTGTTCTTCGTCTTCCAGAACACCATCGAGTTCCGCGGTGTCCCCTTCCTGTGGTTCCCGGACATCTCGCTCAAGGATCCGTTCTACGTCATCCCGGTGCTGGTGGCCATCACCGCAATGCTGCTCTCCTGGCTGGGCATGCGCGGCGTGAAGGCCAACGAGCAGCAGAAGATGATGATGTATCTGATGCCCGCGGTGATGATGGTGATCTTCCTCAACATGGCGTCGGGTCTCAACCTGTACTACTTCGTGCAGAACCTCGCCTCGCTGCCGCAGCAGTGGCTCATTTCGCGTGAGCGGGCCAAGCCCGTGATTCGCGGCTGACCGCAGCGGGCGGGCGTCGCATGGTGTTGACGGGCGACCAGGACACCATCGTCGCGCAGGCGACGGCCTCCGGCCGCGGCGCCGTTGCCATCATCCGTCTTTCGGGGGCGCGAGCATGTGACATGGCTCGCGCCCTTGGCGTTTCCGGCAGCCTGGCGCCACGCCGGGCCACGCTCGTCACGCTGCGTGATCCGCAGGACGGGAGCCTGATGGACCGGGCACTCGTCACCTGGTTTCCGGCGCCGCGATCCTACACGGGCGAGGAGGTCGTGGAGTTCGCGGTGCACGGAGGACGCGTGACCGCCATGCGGGTGCTGGCGGCCTGCGTGGGTGCCGGCGCCCGACCCGCGCTGCCGGGGGAATTCACGCGCCGCGCAGTCGTGAACGGACGCCTGAATCTCATGCAGGCCGAAGCGGTGGCCGATCTCGTCGATGCGCGCAGCACCGCCGAGCAGCAGCAGGCGGTGAAGCAACTCGACGGGGGCCTGTCGCGGCGGGTGCTGGCCCTGCGTGAACAGCTGCTGCACCTCGAGGCGCTGCTCGCGTACGACATCGATTTTCCCGAAGAGGACGACGGCCCGATTGCTCCTGCGCGCATCACCTCGGCGGCTCTGCAGCTACGTGATGCGCTCGCGGCGCTGCTCAGCACGGTCCCACGCGGAGGTCTGGTGCGGGACGGCGCGCTGGTCGTGCTGGCGGGTCCGCCCAATGCCGGCAAGTCATCGCTGTTCAATGCGCTCCTGGGTCAGTCACGGGCCATTGTGACCTCGGTGCCGGGCACCACCCGGGATGCCATCGAGGCGCTGCTTGATCGCACGCCACTGCCGCTGCGACTCGTGGACACGGCGGGACTTCGGGAAACGGATGATCCGGTGGAACAGCTCGGCATTGAAATGAGCCAGCGCTATCTGCACGAGGCGCAGGTGGTGCTGGCCTGTGGCGCAAGCGAAGCGGAGCTGCAGCACTGTGTGCAGGTGGTGGAGGGACGCACCACGGCCGCCGTGCTGGCGGTGTACACCAAGTGCGATCTGACGCAGCCCACAGGTGAAGACCGGCTGGCCGTGAGTGCCGAGCGCGGCGATGGTCTGTCGGCGCTGCTCGAAGCCATTGATGTCGCGGTGCAGTCGCAGACGCCCATGCCGGACGCGGATGCGGTGCTCGTCACGCGCGAGCGGCATCGTGTGGCACTCACACAGGCCCACGAGGAGGTGATGTGCTTCCTCGACGCGTGGACCACCCAGGCGCTACCGGCGCCGGTCGCGGCGGCGCACCTGCTGACTGCGCGGGAGGCTCTCTCCGAGCTGATCGGCGTCATCGACACCGACGACCTGCTGGACGTGGTGTTCCGCGACTTCTGCATCGGCAAGTGAGATGGCATCGGGCACCAGCGCCTCGGCGCGCTCGAGCAGCGAGCGCAGCAGCGGGTGCTGGTACTGCCGTCGCACGGTGATGGCGTAGAACTCTTCAAACAGATTGGGCACCGCCACGTACTCCTCGAGCAGTCCGCTGCGCAATTCGTCGAGCACCACGACCGCGGGCACGAGCGACACGTAGTTGCTGTCGCGCGCCAGCAGACGCAGCATGGCCATGTCATCCACTTCGGCGGCGATGGAGGGAATGACACCGAACTGTTCGCAGAGCACGTCGAAGCCGCTGCGCATGTCGCTGTCACGACTGGGCAGGACAAGCGGTGTATCGAGCAGATCGTCAGGAAAACGAAACGCGCGTCCGCCGCGTGGCGGTCCGATGAGACTGACCTGCTGACGGGCAATGCGTCGGCAGCGAAATGCCGTCCCGGCATCTTCCTGCACGCGGCGATTGGAGAGCACGATATCGAGATTGTGCGCGCCCAGGCGCGACAGCAGTTCACCCAGTGACCCGGAGTGGAGCACCAGCTCCACGTCCGCATTGCCAAGCAAGGGCGCCACGAAGCGGCGCTGAAAGTTGCGCGACAGGGTGGCCACGGCGCCGATGCGCAGGACCTGCCGGTGGTGGCGCCGCCCTTCCTGCAGCGTGGCCACCAGCTCGCGACCGGCGGCCGCGATGGTGTCGGCGTAGGCCAGCGCTATGCGTCCCGCCTCGGTGAGCACCAGACGGCGTCCCTGTCGCTCGAACAGGGCCTGCCCCAGTTGGGCCTCGAGCTGCCGGATCTGCGTGGAGAGTGCGCTTTGGGCCACCCGCAGATGCTGCGCCGCCCGCGTGAGGTTTCCCTCGTGCGCGACGGCGCGGAAGTACTGCAGGTGATGGTAGTTGAGCCGACTGAGGTGAATCTCTGGTTGATCCATAATACAGAACGATAGTCGCTGAAAGATGTATTTTGAGGAATATACAGGATCCAGTAGCGTGATGCTGTCCCTCAGCCCTCACGCATGAACCCTGCTCTTGTCTCCCTGTTGGTGCCGGCGGCCTATCTGGCCGGTGCCCTGCTGCCTTCGCGGTTCTGGCCGGCTCAGCCGAGCGGCCAGTGGTTGCTGGTTCGCCAGCTCAGCTGGCTCGCGCTCTTCCTGGCAGTCGGACAGTCCTTGCTGCTGTGGTGGCGCCCTGATGTATCGCCAATGGCACTTGTTGACGGCATTCCGCTGGCGGTTCGTGCGGATGCGCTGAGTGCGCTGCTGCATCTGCTCATTGCCGGACTGGCGGCGGTCATCCTGCCGTTCGCGGGCCGCTACCTGAACGGCGAGCCCGGCCAGCGCGCCTTTCAGCGCTGGTTTCTCTCGGCGCTGGCCGCCGTGTCGCTGCTGGTCACCACCGACGATCTGCTGGTGCTGGCTCTGACCTGGACGGCCGCCAACTACGCGCTGCACAAGCTCCTCGCTCACTATCCCGATCGGCCGGAAGCGGTGGTGGCCGCACACAAGCAGTGGCTGGTGAACGTGGCGGCGGACCTGCTGCTGGTCGTGGCGGTGGGACTCATCTGGCAGGCCGTGGGCAGCCAGCGTCTGAGCGACCTGAGCACGCTGCTCGGGACCTCGGCGAGCCTGTCTCCCGGCCTCCAGCTGGCGGCCGTGCTGGTCGTACTCGCCGTGTGTCTGCGCACCGCGCAGCTGCCCGCCCAGGGCTGGCTCATTCAGGTGATGGAAGCTCCCACCCCGGTGTCCGCCTTCCTGCACGCCGGGCTGGTCAACATCGGCGGCGTGGTCCTGCTGCGGCTTGCCACCTTGCTCATGGCATCCTGGCCCGCACAGTTCCTGCTGGTGCTGATCGGTGGCGTGACGGCCGTGCTCGCGGCGCTGGTGATGCAGACCCGGGTGAGCATCAAGGTGTCGCTGGCCTGGTCCACCAGTGCGCAGATGGGCTTCATGCTGGTCGAACTTGGTCTTGGTGCCTACCGCCTTGCCCTGCTGCATCTGCTGGCCCACTCGCTGTACAAGGCCCACGCCTTCCTGACATCGGGGCGCACGGTGGAACAGTGGATCCGTGCGCACACGACCACCTTGCCGCATGCGCGTGGTGTGAGCGACTGGGTGCGCGCGTTCGCCGTTGCCGTGGCGGCCGTCACGCTGCTGTTCGTGAGCTCGGCGCGCTGGAGTGTGGCATCGCCTGACGATCTGCTGAGCGGCAGCATGCTGGCCCTCGCGCTCATGCCACTGCTGACCGTGCGCCTGGCCGACGGTGCGGCGGCGCTGCTCAGTCACGCCAGTCTGGCGACGGGCCTGCTGCTGCTGGCCTTCGCTGCGCACACGCTGGCGCAGGTCATGCCCATCACCGTCCAGCCTCCCGCCGCTGACGCTCTGCGCCTCGGCCTGGCGGCCACGCTGGCCCTCGCCCTCGTTGTCATCCAGGTGCTCATCACCGTGCGCCCGCACGGTGCATTCGCGCGGGCACTGTATCCCGCCTGCTTCGCCGGATTCTACGTCGACGAGGTCTTCACGCGTCTGACCTTCCGCTGGTGGCCGCCCCGCACGCCAGCCCGCACGATCGCCCACGCACCGGCGTTTCCCGCCGCCCTGCACTCGTCTCCCGCCTGACCTCAAACCGAGTCCTGCTCATGTCCTCGATGATGACTGCCGCTTCCGGGCTGGCCACGCCCACGCAGGCCCCCGTTTCGCCGGACGGTTCGCCGGTCGCCGGTGCACCCATGAACCCGGGGCTGACGACGATGGCCGCTGCTGCGCCACTGTCGGTGGCCGAGGCGGCGCTCGATGCCGCCATTCTCACGGCCTGTGATCGCATTGCGCCGGCCTGGCCGCTCGATCGCGCCATCGCCGTGAATCCCTGCTGGGGCTTCATCGACAAGCCGTTTCCCGACGTGGCCGCGTCGCTTGCAGCCTTCTCGGGTGCCACGATGCTCATGCCGCGCAGCTGGTACCGCGACCAGTATCGCGCCGGTCGCTTCACCGACGCCGATCTCGAGGCGGTGCTGAAGCGCGCGGGTGACGCGCGTCCGCTCACGCAGCTGCTGGCTGCGCTGGCTCGCGATCCGCAGGAGCCCACGCCGTGGGGCTTCATGACGGAGGCGGTCGATGCGGGGCGCGATCTCACGCATCACTGGTCGTGGCGCGCGTTCGTGCTGCGCGACATCTCGCAGGCCTGCGCGGCCTGCTTCGACGAGGGGCAGGCGCGCTGGAGTCCCGACCGCAGCGCAGGCCTGTATGGCGTGTGGCGGACGCTGGCGCGTCACGACCTGGCGCCGCGCCTGCTCATGGGTGCGTCGCATCATCAGGCCGACATGGATGCGCTGCCGGATGATCCGCGCACGCTCATCATCGAAGCGGTGGCGGCACTGGGTGTGGCGCCGGAACACTGGGCGGACTACTTCACGGCCCTGCTGCTCAGCGTGAACGGCTGGGCCTCAGCCATGGCCTTCCGTCGCTGGGAGGCGCGCCTGCTCGGCGGTGACGATGAGCAGCTGGTGCATCTGTTGGCCGCGCGGCTTGCGTGGGAGCTGTTGCTTGCGCGGCAGTACGCCACGCCGCACACGATGATGGTGTGGCGCGCCATTCAGCAGGGGTGGCAGACGGCCGCGAGTGAGGCGGCCGAACTGCGCCGCGACGACTGGCATTTCCAGCGCGCGCTGGAGCTGGCGTATCAGCGCACGCTCACCCGGCGTCTGCTGCCGGCGCTCGTTGCCGACGCACAGAGCCCGAGCGCGTCGGCCACGCCGGCTCCCCGCAGCACCACCGCGCAGGTCGTGTTCTGCATTGACGTGCGCAGCGAAGTCATGCGCCGCGCCGTCGAGCGCGTGACCCCCAACATCGAAACGCTGGGCTTCGCCGGCTTCTTTGGTGTGCCGGCCGCCTACCGCACGCCGGAGGGCGCGCTGCGGCCGCAGCTGCCCGGTCTGCTGGCGCCGTCCGTGGAAATCGGTGACGAAGCGGTTGGCAGCGAGGAGCCGACGGACCGTGTGGTGGCGCGCATGAAGGCGCGGGCGGCCGCGGGCGTGAGCTGGAAGCAGCTCAGTGCCACGCCGTCGAGCATGTTCACCTTTGTCGAGTCAGCCGGCCTGGCCTGGGCGGCGGCACTGCTGCGCGACGGCTTCAAGCGTCTCGCGCCCACGCGCGACCCGCTGCGTGGTGACGACATGGCGCCGAGTGCGCCGCAGCTCACCCGCTCCACCGATGGCACGGTGCTGTCCGATGAGAAGCGCATCGCGCTGGCCACCGGCATTCTGCGCACGATGAGTCTCACCCAGGACTTCGCACCGCTGCTCGTGCTGCTGGGTCATGGGGCCTCCACCAGCAACAACCCGCAGGCGGCTGCGCTGCAGTGCGGGGCCTGTGGCGGACAGACGGGTGAACTGAACGCGCGCGCCGCGGCGGCCCTGCTGAACGACGCCACCGTGCGCATGGGTCTTGCACAGCAGGGCATCGATCTCGGTGAGACGTTTGTGCTGGCCGGTCTGCACGACACCACCACCGACGACATCACGCTGTACGACGTGGAGGGCGTGCCGGCCACGCACGCGTCAGCGCTCGAACAGCTGCAGCAGACACTGCGCGAGGCGGCGGATCTGGCACGCGCCGAGCGGGCGCCGGCGCTCGGGATCAGCGCCACGTCGGCGACGGAACGGGCCGCGCTGATTCGTGCCCGGGCTCGCGACTGGGCCGAGCTCCGTCCGGAGTGGGGACTGGCCGGCAACGCCGCCTTTGTCATCGCGCCGCGCGCGCGCACGCGCGGCCTCGATCTCGGCGGGCGTGTCTTCCTGCACGACTACCGCTGGGCGCAGGACAACGAGTTCCGTGTGCTCGACCTGCTGCTCTCGGCGCCGATGGTCGTGGCGCACTGGATCAACCTGCAGTACTACGCCTCCACGGTGGACCCGCTGCGCTATGGTAGCGGCAACAAGGTGTTGCACAACGTGGTCGGTGGCCGACTCGGTGTTCTCGAGGGCGGACAGGGCGATCTGCGCATCGGTCTCGCCCGGCAGTCGGTGCACGACGGCACCGCCTGGCGTCATGAACCGCTGCGGCTGTCGGTGTTTGTCGAAGCGCCCACCGATGCCATCGACGCTGTGCTGGCGCGGCATCGCAGTGTGGACGATCTCGTGCGCAACGAGTGGCTGCACCTGCACTGCCTCGATCCGATCAGCGGCATGATCACGCAGCGTCGGGCCGACGGCTGGCACGAAGTCGAGTCCTGGGACGTGCATATCGGCGCGCTGCGCGCCAACTGAGTCGCCCGATGAAGCTCCCGGCAGCACGACGGCTGCCGGGAAGCATTCAGGACACGATGGTGAGGCGGGGCCGCTCCAGCATGGGTTCGGCCGCCGCCATGACCTCTTCGGCGCTGGCGCGCACGGACCAGGCAAAGCCACGCGCCGCAATGGCCGGTTCAACCAGTCGGGCGCCGAGGAAGTAGCCGGCCCGCTCGGGGAGCACGACGCGCTCCACCGTGCGGGCTTCGTCGCTCATGCCACCCGAGAGGTAGCGCAGGCGCAGCCCGAGCGCGGCCCGGTCGAAATCGCGGGTGGCGGCCCGCTGCAGCACCGGTTCCACTTCGCGGATGCGCGCGTACTGCCGGCGCGCAAAACCGAAGTACTCCCAGGCCGCGTGGCCTGGGCTGACCGCCCGCGAGACCTGCACCGCCAGACCCTCGTTGACCAGCAGTTCGCGCAGCGTGGCCTGGCGGCCCGTCTCCCAGTAGGAGTAGTAGCCACCCGATTCGGCCACCAGCGCCCGCATGCTGCTCTGACTGCCGGGCGAGGTATAGCGGATGACGTGGGTGATTTCGTGAGCCAGCCAGAGCGGGATGAGCTCCGGATCGAGTCCGAGGGCCTGCGTATCCGGGTTTGTGATGCCCGTGAAATGTTCGAGGCAGACAAACGCCACCCCGCGCCCGGCCACCACCAGCTCACCGGCATTCGCGGCGCCAACGCCCACCATGAGCACGATGTCGTAGTTCACATCGACATCGAGCAGCGTGCGCACCTTTTCTTCGGTTTCGCGGGCCAGCGCCACGACATCGGTGGTGGCGAGCAGCTGGTGCAGGTCGCTGCGATCGGCGGCCACCGTGGACCGCACCACTTCTTCGAAGTGCGGGCCCGACGGTTCCAGGACGTAGTTGTCCCAGTACGCAGTCAACAGGGCCCGGTGACGCTCGAAGTACTCGAGGTACGCCGCGAAACGATCGTCGGCGTCGAGAACGGCGAGGAAATCCGGAATGAGATTGATCAACATCAACGACCCGGGATCGGGAGGCCGGCGCGATCGAGACGTACGCGCATATGCTGCGCAACCCACTCGCCGAACGAGACGCGGCAAGATAGCCCGACACGCACATCACAACAAGAGTTTTCCCCGGCGCCGGGTGTCATGAATGTGGACAACCCCGTTCGCCGCTCAACTCCGCCGCTGGCGTTGCCGACACTGTATCGACATCACCGTGTCCCGATGCGCCATGACCACGCTTCATCTCATTGAACTCTCCTGTCCCGTGTGCGCCCGGTCCTTCCGTTCGCAGACTGTCGTGGCCACCAACGGCTTCGGCGGCAAGCGCACGGACTTCCACGAGCGCGCGGCCGGCATGCAACCGCTGCCCTACTTCGTGCATCTCTGCACGCAGTGCGGCTATGCGGGCGTGACACGCGACTTTGGCGATGAGGTCGAATTGACCGATCTCATTCGCACCCGCGTGTGGTCGGAGTTGGGGCCTGCGCTCCGCCACGCCCTGCCCTCCGGTTCCCTCAAGTACGAGCACGCGGCCAGGGTTGCGGAGTGGATGGGTCAGGATGCGCGCTACCTCGCCGATCTCTATCTGCGCGCGGCGTGGTGCTGTGTCGATGAAGGCGATGTGGAAGCCGAGCGCTACTTCCGCCGTCACGCGGCCTGGCGCTTTGCCGAGGCGCTCGACGCCTGGGATGGTGTACCCGCCGAAGAGCGTGCCGTGATCACCTATCTGGTGGGCGAGCTGTGGCGACGCATCGGCGATGACGTGCAGGCCCAGACCTGGTTCGACCGTGTCGAAGACGAAGTGACCGAACCCTCGGCGCAGGCCTGGGTGCTGGAAGTGGCGGCGCAACAGAAGCTCGCCCCGCGCGAGTGGTTCACCTGAACGGCCGCTGAACCGCGACAGTCGGGCGCCAGTTGTTGATCGCGCCTGTGGCGGGTTCAGCGCGTGCCGAACAGGCGGTCGCCGGCGTCTCCCAAACCGGGCAGGATGTAACCGTGTTCGTTGAGTTCGCGGTCGAGACTGGCCGCGAGCACCGGCACATCCGGATGATCAGCGGCGAGACGCGTCACGCCTTCGGGCGCCGCCACCAGGCAAAGAAATCGGATGCGCGTGGCCCCTGCCCGCTTGAGTGACGACACGGCGGCCGAGGCGCTGCCACCGGTGGCCAGCATGGGATCGAGCAGCAGGAAATCACGCTCGCTCGCATCGGCCGGCACCTTGAAGTAGTAGTCCACCGGCTCGAGCGTGTCGTGATCGCGATAGAGTCCGATGTGGCCCACACGCGCCGAGGGCATCAGACGCAGGATGCCTTCCACCATGCCCAGACCGGCGCGGAGGATGGGTACCAGCGTGAGCTTCTTGCCGCGCACCGTCCACCCCGAGGTGGTTTCCAGCGGGGTCTCCACCCGCACGGGGTCGAGTTCGAGATCGCGCGTGGCTTCGTAGGCCATGAGCATCGCGATTTCGTCCACCAGTTCCTTGAACTGCTTGGTGGGCGTGGCGCGGTCGCGCAGCAGGGTGATCTTGTGGCGGACCAGTGGGTGGTCTACGATGCGCAACGTGGGCAAGGCATGCGACGAGGACATACCCGAAGCTAGTGCCGATCTCGTGCGCCTGCACGGGCGCACGGCCACGGCCTTCCGGTCGCTGGGACGCGATCTGGTGCGCTGGTATTGGCCCTTGGTATCCGACACGGCAGCGGAGAACCCGCGGGCCATGGTGGCCTACACGGATCAGGGTCGTGCGCGGGTGGCGGCCGGCGAGCCGGTGGCTTCGCTCGATGACCTGCTGACGGTGGCCGAAGCCTTCGTTGACGAAAGCGCCACTCTTGGCCGACGGGCCAGCTTCTTCGGCACCGAAGGGCGACTGGTGCAGTCGCCGCGCTTTGCCCGCCGACTGCTGGGCGAACAACCCGTCTGGAACCCCCAGGGGTGGACCGCGCATCGAAGGGCGCATCGCTCGCTGCGTGAGCAGTGTCGACGGGCCCGCGCCAAGGGCGTGGTCATTCAGGAAATCGATCCACGTCGGCTCATGATTGGCCAGACGGGTGAGGCCGTGCAGCAGCTGGTGGCGCGCTGGCGCGCAACGCGCAGCATGGCCCCGATGGGGTTTCTCGTGCAGATCGACCTCACGACCCAGTCCGCAGCGCGCCGGGTGTTTCTGGCGCTGCAGCACGGACAGCTGGCCGGTCTGCTGGCCCTCGCCCCGGTGCCCGCCCGCGGTGGCTGGTTGCTGGAGCACCTGCTGCGCGATCCCGACGCGCCCAATGGCACCGCCGACCTGCTCGTGGATCACGCCATGCTGCAATTGGCCACCGAGGGCGTGCAGTGGGCCTCGCTGGGATTGGCGCCGCTGCACGGTCCGGTGGAGGGCTGGCTGCAACGCGTGCGTCACTGGTCGCGGCCCCTGTTCAACTTCGAAGGGCTTGCCGCGTTCAAGCGCAAACTTCGCCCCGACCGCTGGGAGCCCATCTATCTGGCGTGGCCACGCGACGGCTCGGGATGGCGCGCACTTCTGGATGGGCTGCGTGCCTTTGCGGGCGGATCGCTGCTGCTGTTTGCAGTACGCACCGTGTTCCGTGGTCCCACGCCGCTGCTGCGTGCGCTCTGCTGGCTGTTTCTGCCATGGACCCTCGTGCTGGCTCTCGCGCCGGCTGCGCCATGGTTTCCGCATGCGGCCGTGCAACTGGCCTGGGTGCTCTTTGATCTGCTGCTCATCATGGCGCTCCGCACGCTGCTGCAGCGCCACACGTTTGCGCCACGCACCATGATGGCGCGGCGCCGCACCGCCCGTCTGGCCACCGCGCTTGCCGCCTGCGTGAGTCTCGATGCGCTGCTGACGGCGTGGCAGGCCTGGGTCTTCAACATCCCGCGTGTCACCACCAACATGGATGGCGTTATCGTGCTGCTGGCCTGCGCTGGTCCGCTGGTGGCAGCGCCGGTACTCTGGGGTGCAGCGCGTCGGCTGCGCATGCTCGCTCGTCCTCGTCCACCGCTCGACTGGCCCTCATCACTCACGACATGACACCGCAACCTTCCTCTGTCCCACCGATCGTTCTTCGGCGCATTGGTGTGTATTGCGGCGGCAACGACGGCGCCCGTCCCGGCTATGTCGCGCTGGCCCGCAGCCTCGGACAGGCACTCGCGCAGCGTGGCATCGGCCTCGTCTACGGTGGAGGGCGCACGGGCCTCATGGGCGCCATGGCCGATGCGGCGCTTGCCGCCGGCGGAGAGGTGGTGGGTGTCATGCCACACGGTCTTGTCGAGCGCGAAGTCGCGCACCACGAACTGACGCATCTGCACATTGTGGACAGCATGCACGAACGCAAGGCCATGATGGCCAGTCTGGCCGATGCCTTCATCACGCTGCCCGGCGGTATTGGCACACTCGAGGAATTCTTCGAGACCTGGACCTGGGCGCAGCTGGGTGTGCACCGCAAGCCCATGGGCCTGCTGGATGTCGATGGCTTCTGGGAGCCGCTGCTCGCCATGCTCTCCCACATGGACGGCGAGGGCTTCCTGCGCGGCAATCCGCGCGCCTGGCTGCTGCACGATCAGCATGTGGAGCGTCTGCTCGCGGCGTTGGAGCAGTTTGTAGCACCGGAGGTCCGAACATGGGCGCGAATCGCCGAGACGTGATGCGCGACTTGTGTCACACTTTGCGAACGGTGTGACAACGCGTGCCTGTGCTGTGCTCTTGCCGAGTGCGCCAGTGTTGGTGATGTTGCGGAAACCGAAGGCAATGATCGCGACGTGACGTGACCATCGTCACCAATCAAGGAGCCGAATCATGAGCGACGTCGCTCGATTCACCACGGACGGCCTGCCTCCCCTGTCGCTGCAGCGTCCTGACGACGCCGCTGTGGCATTCCACGGGCTGCTGGGCGGGAGTGCCATCATGCGCGACGTGTTCGAGCGTCTCGAACGGGTCGGGCGAACGGACGTCACCGTGTTGCTCACTGGTGAGAGTGGAACCGGCAAGGAGTTGGCCGCGCGCGCGTTGCATGCCGTGAGTGCGCGTCAGCAGCGGCCGCTCGTCGCGCTCAACTGTTCCGCGCTGCCCACGGAACTCGTGGAGAGTGAGCTGTTCGGTCACGCACGTGGCGCGTTCACCGGTGCGGTGCGCGATCATGGCGGACTCTTCGAGGCGGCGCACGGCGGAACACTCTTCCTCGACGAGATCGGTGACCTGGGTGTCGGCGCGCAGGCCAAGGTGTTGCGCGCGCTCGAGAGCGGCGAGGTGCAGCGCGTCGGCGGCACCAAGCCCACCCGCGTGGATGTGCGGGTCATTGCGGCCACCAATCGACCGCTCGAGCGCATGGTTGCCGAGGGCACCTTCCGTGAAGACCTGTTGTATCGCCTGAACGTGGTGGTGATCGCGCTGCCGCCGCTGCGTGCGCGTCCGCAGGACATTCCGGTGCTGGCGCAGCATTTCCTGCAGCGGGTGCGGGTCAAGCATCCGCAGACGGCGCAGCGCATCAGCGAGGAGGCCATGGCGCGCCTTGTGGCCTACGCCTGGCCCGGCAATGTGCGCGAACTGCGCAATGTGCTGGAGGGCGCGCTGGTGCTGGGCGACGGCCTGACGCTAGAACCCCGGCATCTGCCGCCGTCGGTGCGCGACGCGCTGATGCCGTCAATCGGGGTGGATGACGATGCGGCGCGCGCGCTCGTGGAGGCGACGGCGCACCTGTCATTCTCCGAGGCACGCGAGCAGGCGCTTGAAGCCTTCGACCGCGCGTTTCTGTCGGCAGCGCTGGCTCGCCACGGCGGCAACATTGCCCAGACGGCGCGCGCACTGGGCCTGCATCGGCAATCGCTGCAGAAGGTGCTTGCGCGCCGATCGCTGCGGGCCCGTCGTTCGGGGCTGCCGCAGACGCCGCCCGTGGCGCCGCCTCAGCCCGACGTGGTGCCGCCCGACACGCCGTAGCGCCACTCGCGCAGCAGCGCGCCGTCACCAAACACGTCACGCACGCTGGTCAGCGCTTCCGGCAGGCAGCACCAGTACTGCGGGGACTCGAAGCGCTCGGCCAGCGGGGCATCGTGAAAACGCCAGCGCAGCAGTTCGCTGCGAATGAGCGTCCACACATCCCGCATGGTGGCCGCCGACTCCGTGAGCAGGCGCCGCGGCAGCAGCGGAATCACGCGCACCAGTGCGTGACGGTCGGGTGCGTGTTCCGCGATGTGATCCTGCGGCGTGTCGTCGTGCGCCACGTCCGATGCCTCGTTCGCCATGCAGTCGGTGGGCTGCACAATGTGCAGCATGGGGTAGGCAGCGTCGTCGAGAAAACGCGGAGGTTCCACGACGAGCACATCGCGCTGCGCGGCGCAGGCCTGTGCCATGGCGCGTGTGGGCGCCGCTGGTGAGTCCCAGTGCACGGCGGCGATGAACACGACGGGCGTGGGGCGTGGCAAGTCGGCGCAGTGCGGCATCGCAGCGTCTCCCGGGGCGAGTCGTGAGCGGTCAGCGCATGCGCCACGTGTGTCCGATGATTCTCATGAATGACCGGTGCGCGGCGCAGCTCATGCATACGCAGGCAATTATCGATGTGCTCGCCTGAAGAGCAAGTGACGTGCCGCACGTTCGGTGTGGAATGACGGCGCGCTTCGTGCGATGTGTCACCGCGCCGCCACGAAGGATGTGCAACATTGCGTGGCGTATGCGGTATTCAACGCAGGACACTGCAGGAGTCATCATGACCGTCACGTCGATACCGACGCTGGTGCGACGCTGGGTCGACAAGGCCGTGCACTGGCTCACCGTGCACCGGGCCGAGTCGTTCGCCATCTGGCCACGCCAACGCGACTGGTAGGCGCCTGTCGCAGGCGCCTCGGGCGCCCGGCGGCTGCACGCCGTGGCACACGCTCCGTGGTTGCGCCTCGGTTGCGCCTCGGTTGCACCTCGCGCGGCGCGCTGTCACCGCACAGAATTGTGGGACGCGGTCTCATCGGTACCACACCGGACCTCTTCCCCTGCTCTCGTGCACATCGAATTTGCCGGCGCGGCCCGTGAAGTCACGGGCTCGTGTCATATCCTGCGTCTGGGCAGCGGCAGCGCCCAGCGCACCGTGCTGCTTGATTGCGGTCTCTTCCAGGGGCGTCGCAAGGAAAGCCGCGAGAAGAACCAGAAGCTCCCCCTGCCCGTCGAGGACATCGACGCCATTGTGCTGAGTCACGCGCACATCGACCACGCCGGGCGCCTGCCCTACCTGGTCGCGCAGGGTTTCAAGGGTACGATCTGGGCCACCAATGCCACGCGCGATCTCTGCGCCATCATGCTGGCCGACTCGGCGCACATCCAGGAGAAGGACTCCGAGTACCTCGCGCGGCATCGCAACGAGTTCGTGGAGCCGCTCTATCGCATCGAGGATGCCACGCGCACGCTCGAGTACATGGTGGGCGTGCCGTACAACAAGTGGTTCGAGGTCACCGACGGTGTGCGGGCGCAGTTCACCGAGGCCGGGCACATTCTCGGCAGCGCGTCGGTGGTGCTGGAGCTGCGCGAAGGCGACACGTTCAAGCGTCTCATCTTCAGTGGCGATGTGGGCCGCGTCGGTTTGCCCATCATTCGCGATCCCGCTCCGCCCACCGGCGGCGCCGATGTGATCATCTGCGAAAGCACCTACGGCAATCGCGACCACGAGTCCGTGGACGGGGCGCGTGAGCATCTGGCGCGTGTGGTGCGCGACACGGCGGCGCGTGGCGGTCGTGTGCTCATTCCCGCCTTTGCAGTGGGCCGCACGCAGGAACTGGTGTACGACCTGCACCAGTTGCGACGCGAGGGGCGCATCCCCGAGATCCCCATCTTCATCGATTCGCCGCTGGCCACCGACGCGACGGCGGTCTTCGCCATGCATCCGGAGACCTACGACCAGAGTGAGGCTCTGGTGCGGCGCACCTCGAATCTCTTCGACGTCCCCATGGTGCGCTTCACACGCGAGGTGGAGGAATCGAAGAAGCTGAACAGCCTGCACGGTCCGATGGTCATCATCGCGGCCTCGGGCATGGCCGAATCGGGACGTATTCTGCACCACCTGCGCCACGGTGCCACCGATCCGCGCAACACGATTCTCATTGTGGGTTTTCAGGCCGAGCACACGCTGGGGCGCCGCATCGTCGAGCGGCGACCGGAGCTCAAGGTGTTCGGTGACCCGGTGCCGCTGAATGCGCAGGTCGAGGTGCTGCTTGGCTACAGTGCCCACGCCGATCGGCAGGAACTGAAGCAGTGGCTGCTTCGGGTGCGGTCGGCGGGCGAGGCCAACGGCCGCAGCCATCCCCACGTGTTGCTGGTGCATGGCGAACCCGAGGCACAGGATGCCTTTGCCCTGAGTCTTCGCGAAGAGGGTTTCCGGGTGGACATTCCCGAACCTGGCGACCGGGTTCCCATCTGAGACCGAGCGGCACGTGGAGTCGGCGCGGGCGATAGGGTAGTTTGGCCTGATATGTCCGCGAGCCGACTTCGCCTGCCGCGTCCGCGCCCCTCCCGCCTCATCTGGCGGGGGCTGCTGGTATTGGGGGCCGGTTGGCTCATTTGTCTGGTGGCGATCGCCGGGTGGTCGCGTCGCTCGTCGAGTGAGCCGGCCGATGCCATCGTGGTGCTGGGTGCGGCTCAGTATGGCGGGCGACCATCGCCGGTGCTGCGTTCGCGTCTCGACCATGCCCTTGGCCTCTACAAGGCCGGCCGTGCCCCACGCGTTGTGCTCACCGGCGGGCGTCGCCCCGGGGACCTGATCAGCGAAGCCGCGGCCGGTCGACGCTATCTCGTGCGCCGCGGCATTCCCAACGACCACATTCTGCTCGAGTCCACGGGGCGCACGTCACTGGCCAGCATGCAGGGAGCGGCCGACGTGCTGCGGACGCAGGGGGATTCGCTGGCTGCGCGCCGTCCGCGAGTGCTCCTGGTGAGCGACCCGTTTCACATGCTGCGACTCGATGTGCTGGCCCGCATGCAGGGTCTCAGGCCGCTGTCGTCGCCGACACGCACCAGTCCCATCAGCGCCAATACGGTGGTGCTCGAATACATGCTGCGCGAGTCGGTGGCGTTGCCCACCGACCTCGCGCTCATGCTCTGGTTGCGTCTTACCGGCCGCCGCGTGGACGAGTGAGGTCACGGCGCGCCGGCCGCACCAGCTCCACGCGTCCGTCGGGATGCACGCCGTAGAGCGGCAGATCCTTGATGTCCGACTCGAGTTCGACCGTCTGCTGACTGACACCGAAGGGGAAGGCGTACACCGGAGCGGTGACCGTATAGGGATCGGCCGTGGCCAGATTGACGGTGTAGCCAAGATCCTGCAGCGACCCCACGGTGATGCGGCTCAGCGGATTGGCCACGTTGGCGTTGAGGCTCGGTGTCATGAGCTCGCGTCCGAAGACGCTTTCGCGCCAATGGCTGTCGCGTGAGCCAGGGCCACCCACGTTGGCCACCGGCACACCGGGACCCGAATAGAACACCGTGTTGACGGCGTTCAGCTGTTGACGTGCGGAGGGTCCGGCAAAGTGCGACGTATCGGTTCCGGCGCCCACCAGCAGCGAGCGCTGGAAGTTCCACAGCGTGCCGATGCCGAACACGTGTCCCATCTCGTGCAGGATGACATCCTGCAATTGGCCACGTCCGAGCAGCAGATCCATGTCGGCCGCATCGAACTCCATGATGCCGGCCACAGTGAGGCGCGTGCTCGTGTTGAACAGGCAGGGACCGGCTTGGCCCAGTACGCCCAGGGGGCCGTCAATGTTGGTGATGCGCGCAAAGATCACCACGTCTTCAATGGTTTCGTTCACCGCCGGCAACCACTCCTCGCCGCAGAAACCGGCCGGACGATTCACCAGCGTGGTGTGTACGCGGCCCACGATGATGGAGCGCCACTTGGCCGCCGCCTGCGTGAAGGCGTTGCGCACGGCCGGCGTGGCCCCCTCGCCGATGAAGCGCACGTCCACCTTGAAGAGCGACGACACCACGGTGGCCGTGAATGTGGTCGACGCCGACGGGACGAGCGTACTGGTGGCCACCAGAGTCTGCGAGGCCGCCGAGCCCAGCGTCCAGCTGCCCACAAACGCCGTGCCGTTGGCGGGATCGCTCAGCACGGTGCCGCCGGTGACACTGCCCGAGTTGGGGCCCGGGGTGAACGTGACGGGCACACCACCCACCGGATTGCCAAAGGCATCGGTCACACGCACGCCGGGCGGTATCGCCACCGGAATGCCGTCGATGGCCTGCTGATTGTCGCCGGCCACCTTCACGAACTGCGAAGGTGCACCAGGTCGTGCCGTGACGCTGAAGGTGGCGCCCTGCGTGCCGGGAGCGGTGGCACGAAGGAACTGCTGTCCCGCCTGCGTGCCGAGCGTCCACGATCCCACCGTGGCCGTGCCACTCGCATTGGAGGTCTGTGTGGCGCCGGACACGGTGCCGCCACCCTGCGTCACGGAGAACGTGACCGCAACGTTGGGCACGGGATTGCCATACACGTCTTCCGTGCGAATGGACGGACGCGTGGTGACCTCGCTGCCAACTACCCCCTCTCCAGTTTCCGGGGACAGGCGCGTGAGCTGCGCCACAGGCCCCGGGGCCGCGGTGGCGGTGAACGTCACCACCGGCACGCCGTCGGCTGTTGCCGTCAGCGTTTGCGTGCCGGCGATCGGACCCAGCGTCCAACCGCCTGAGCTGGCTTCCCCATTGCCGGCTGTGCGCACCGAGTCGTTGACCACCCGGCCGCCGCCACTCGTGACGCGCCAGCGCACGAGCACGTTCCGCACACCCTTGCCCTTGGCGTCCGTGATGCGCACGGTGGGAATGGTGGGCGACACCGACGCCACCTCCGAGGTGATGGCGCTGGTGGTGGTGGCTTCCGAAGCCGACGGCACCTGCGGATCACTGCCGCAGGCCGCGAGCAAGGCGGCGGCACACACGAGTGCGGCGGATGTGCCGCGACGCATCAACGGCATAGGCACGACGGGAAAGGCACAGGACATTGCTGTTCGGACCGGGTGGTGTAAAGTGACGGACGAAATGCAGAAAGACGCGCGGACGGGGTTTCGGGTTCGTGTACCTGCCTCAAATATTGACCCATGCATATCCCCGTCGAGAGCCTTCGGCTCGCCAATGGTCTGCAGGTGGTGTTGTCCCAGGATCACACGGCCCCCATCGTGGCTGTCAATCTGTGGTATCACGTGGGTTCCGCCAACGAGCGGGAAGATCGCACGGGATTCGCGCACCTGTTCGAACACATGCTGTTTCAGGGCTCGGCGAATGTCGAGGCCAACGAACACTTCGAGTTGGTGCAGCGAGCCGGCGGCACGTTGAACGGTTCCACCTGGCTTGACCGCACCAACTACTACGAGACGCTGCCCTCCCATCAATTGGCACTGGCGCTGTGGCTGGAGGCGGACCGGATGGGACGAATGTTGCCAGCCATGACACAGGCGAAGCTGGACACCCAGCGTGACGTGGTGAAAAACGAGCGCCGCTGGTCGGTGGACAACCAGCCCTATGGTACGTGGTGGGAGCGCCTGCCCGCCCTGACGTTTCCTCCCTCGCATCCGTTTCATCACTCGCTCATCGGGTCGATGGAGCACCTGAGCGAGGCCTCGCTGGACGATGTGGCCGATTTCTTCCGTACCTACTACACCCCGGACAACGCCGTGTTGACCATTGCCGGCGACTTCGATCGCGAGGACGCGCTGCGCCTGGTGCAGAGCTACTTCGGCGAGTTTCCGTCCGGGAGCGATCGTCCGCCGCTGCGCGACATGACCGTGGCACCCGTCTTCGGAGACACGCGACGGGAGGTGGTGCCCGATGCGGTGGCCCTTCCGCGGATCTTTGTCGCCTGCCGTACGCCCGTGTTCGGCAGCGACGGCTACTACGCCGCCAGTCTGGCCGCCGCCGTGCTGGGTCTGCGCAGCGGCTGCCGCCTCGAGCAATCGCTGGTGCGCCGGCAGCGTGTGGCCTCCCAAGCCTCTGCCTTCACCTACGATCTGGCCAAGGGCAGTGACCTGCTGGTGGTGGATGCCACCGCCCATCCCGACGTGACGGCTGCGCAGCTTGAAGCCGCCGTGCTTGCCGAACTCGACCTCATGCACAGCGCAGGGGTCACCGAAGACGAAGTGCAGCGCGCGCGGGCCCTCATCGAGACCGGGTTCGTGACCAGCATGCAATCCGCTGCCGAGCGAGCCGATCAGTTGTCGCGATTCGCCACCTACTTTGGCGATGCGTCGCTCATCAACACGCAGGTGGCGCGCTATCAGGCGGTGTCGGCCGCCGATGTGTCGCAGCTGGCCCGTGAGCGACTGGGTCCCGACAATCGGGTGGTGTTGCTGTACGTGCCGGCGGATGGCGCGGAGACACACGCGGATGCGCAGGCCATGGAGGTGGGCGCGTGAGCACCGCGACGCTGGCGCCAGCGCGCCCGGGTGCGGGGACACCCCGCCCCTATCGTTTCCCCGCCTTCCAGACGCGCATTCTGGCCAACGGTCTGCGCCTCATCGTGGCCAACGTGCCGGCCTATCCGGTGGTCACCATGCTCGCGGTGGTGGAAGCCGGTGCCACGCGCGATCCCCGCGATGTGGAGGGACTCGCGCAGTTCACCACACGCGCCCTCGCCGAAGGCACGCGTGACATGGACGCGTTGCAGCTGGCAACGCGACTCGAGATGCTCGGCACCACCATCGACACCGGTGCCGACTGGGACTCGGCCATCGTGCAGCTCACTGCGCTGGCCACGCGGGTCGATGACGCCATGGCGGTGCTGGCGGAGGTCCTGCGCCATCCGGCGTTTCCGGAACGCGAATTGGAGCGCATGCGCGCTGAGCGTCGTGCAGATCTCGCCCAACTGCGGGCCGAACCGCGTGGGCTCTCCGACGTGTTCTTCTCCCGTCTGCTCTACGATCCGGCCTCGCGCTTTGCGCGGCTGGCCGGTGGTGACGAGCGCAGCGTGGAGCGCCTCACGCGCGAGGCCGTGCAGGCCTTCCATGCCGAGTACTTCCGGCCCGACGCCACGGCGCTGATGCTGGTGGGTGACATCGACGTGGAACATGCAGTGCGTCTCACATCGCGCTGCTTCGGCGACTGGACCGGTTCCGCGCCACCGGTCACCGAACCGCTGGCTGCCTCGCGCCACACCTCGCCGCGTGTGCATCTCGTGCACAAGGCCGATGCGCCACAGTCCGAGGTGCGCGTGGGCCATGTCGCCATTCCGCGTCTGCACGAGGACTACTTCCCGGTGGTGGTCATGAACGCCATCCTGGGCGGACTGTTCTCGTCGCGTCTCAATCTCAATCTGCGCGAGGCACACGCCTACACCTACGGCGCGCACTCGGCCTTCGACTGGCGGCGGGCGGCCAGTCCGTTCGAGGTGTCGACGGCGGTCGAAACGGCCGTCACCGCCGACGCGCTGCGCGAAATCATGCACGAGCTCACGCGCATTCGTGAGGCGCCGGTGAGCGAAGCGGAGTTGTCGCTCGCCGTGTCCTATCTCATCGGCGTCTTTCCGATCCGCTTCGAAACCACGGCCGAGGTGGCCGGGGGACTCGCCAACGTGGAGATCTTCCGGTTGCCGAGCACGTACTTCGATACCTATCGGGAGCGGGTGCAGGCCGTGACGGTGGACGACGTGCTGCGCGTGGCCCGCACACACCTCGATCCATCCCGTCTGCAGGTCGTGGTGGTGGGGGATGCCGAAGCCATTCGCGAGCCCATTGCCGCATTGGGGCTCGGACCGATTAGCGTGTACGAGCCCACGGATGACGATCCCCGCTGATCGCGCCACCTCTTCCTCACCTCGTCTCCCTCTGTCGTGACGCCAACCCGCAAGGTCGCGCCTGTCCGCGCGGCTGTTTCCTCGAAGCTCGTCAAGCCTCCCAAGTCCACGCTCTACGAAGTGCGCCGTTCGCGCATCCAGGGACGCGGCGCGTTTGCCGTGAAGCCCATCCGAAAGGGACAGATCGTGGACGAGTACTGGGGGCAGCGGATCACGCACGAGGAGGCGGATCGGCGCTACGACGACAACGAGGGGCGCCACCACACCTTTCTGTTCGTGCTCGATGACGAGACGGTGCTCGACGCCCGCTTTGGCGGCAACGACGCCCGGTTCATCAATCACTCCTGCGATCCCAACTGCGAGACGGAGATCGAGGACGGGCACATCTACATCAAGGCGATCAAGTCGATTGCGCCCGAAACGGAGCTGACCTACGACTATCGTTTCGAGTGGCAGGACGAGTACGAGCCGGATGACGTGCGCTACTACGCCTGCCGCTGCGGCTCGGCCAAGTGCCGCGGGACGATTCTGCGTGTGCCGGTCTACCTGCGCCCCACCATCCGGAAGTGGCTGGCGGGTGAGGATGTGGCCAAGCCGCGCAAGCCGGTTCGGAAGCGAACCGTCAAGACGGCTGACAAGCGGGAGAAGCATGTGGCGCATCCGCATGTGGCGGAGCGCCATGCCACGCGACGCTCCACCTCGCGCAAGTCATCGTCCGCGTCATCATCCGCGTCCTCGTCCAAGGCAACGCGCCGGTCCACGAAGAAGGCGGTAAAGAAAGCGGGGAAGAAGTCCTCCGCGCGTCGTTGACGAGGCCGAGATGAGCGAGACGCCGCCAGCGACTGGCAAGGTGAGCGGTACCCGGGTGTACAGTGGGCGCATCATCTCCGTGGATCTGGACACGGTGCGCTTTCCCGACGGCTCCACGGGGCAACTGGAGATGATCCGGCATCCGGGGGCCAGCGCCGTCGTCCCGGTGCTGCGGGCCGACCTTCCGGACCCGGAGATCGTGCTCATCCGGCAGTATCGGTACGCTGCCGAACAGTATCTATATGAGGTGCCGGCGGGTCGGCTGGATGCCGGGGAGGCGCCCGAGGTCTGTGCCGCCCGTGAGTTGCGCGAAGAAACCGGGTATCGGGCGGAGCGCATTGTGCCGCTCTTCACCATGTACACGACGCCCGGTTTTACCGACGAGCGCATTCACCTCTTTGTCGCCACCGGTCTGACGGCCGGTGACGCCGAGCGGGAGGCCGACGAGTTTCTCGAGTTGGTGCCGATGCCACTGTCGCGGGCATTGCAGCTGATCGAGGAAGGCGCGATCCAGGATGCCAAAACGGCACTGGCGCTGCTATATGCCGCGCGATTCCGGCTGGCCTGACCATCCAGGCCGCGTTGTCGTCCCGCGCCGAGGACAGCCTCACCAGGCTGTCCTCTTTTTTGTCCACTCCGGAGGACGAAGTGACGGTCACGTGGACGCTCCGGAGGACGCGTGCGCCGTGTCACAGAACTCATAAGCCTTTATTTTGCATTGACTTAGAGAATATTGTTCCGTTTTGTTCCCCGCGGCACAAAGCGTGCTCTATGTGGGGGTGCGCAATGACTGGCACTGCCGGACAGACCGGATGGCCGCCGATGCGCCGCGGGTTACCAAGCCCGCGTCACCGCAGGATGGAGGACGGACCGATGGCCGAACTGGCTCGTACGCGACTGACCACCCACGCCACCGAAACGGTGCCGGTGCGCGAGCGCCTGCGCACGCTGGACGACGGGGAGGTGGTGTCTGCCTTCCTCGCAGGGGAGGAGCGCGCGTTCGAGGAGCTGGTTGACCGCTATCAGGGTCGGCTCCTCAACTTCATCTACCGAACCATCGGCGATCGTGATCGCGCCGAGGATCTGGTACAGGAAGTGTTCATCCGGGTGTACCGTCACATCGCCCGTTTTGATCGGTCCAAGAAGTTCTCGACCTGGATCTACACGATCGCGTCGAACCTGGCGAAGAACGAACTGCGCAATCGCTCGCGCAATCCGCTGGTCCTTTTTCAGACCATCAAGGCCAAGTTCGAGGACGAGGAGCGCCCGCTGCAGTTCGAGGACGTGCACACGCGGCCCGACGACCTGTTCCGCAAGCGCCACCTGCGGGAGATGGTGGAGCAGTCCGTGGGCCAGTTGCCGGCGCATCACCGCGAGGTCTTCGTGCTGCGCGAACTCGAGGGCAAGTCGTATGAGGAAATCGCCGAGATCACGGGCGTGAACCTCGGGACGGTCAAGTCGCGGCTCAACCGGGCGCGGACGGCGTTTGCCGATATCATTGCGCCGCTGGTTCGCTGAGGGCTGGAGGTTCTGAGGAACTGACGGTGTGAGGATCGGAGGATCCGAGGATTGGCGAGCGGCCGGTGGGGACCTGTGTACTGACGGGTCCCCACCGGCCGCCCTCTTATCCTTGTATCTAGCAGGGACCTGATCGATCGATAGATCTGAGTGGGTGG
>ERZ1066122.109-NODE-109-length-95314-cov-13.386956_pt1 | contig 95314 bp, 83 predicted proteins | sample MGYA00382769_ERZ1066122 | MGnify/ENA primary metagenome ERZ1066122 (study PRJEB33369, sample SAMEA5778352) | biofilm metagenome | biome: Industrial cooling water; feature: Water cooling tower basin; material: Biofilm | place: United Arab Emirates | collected... | reverse complement strand
CGATTTCGCTAAACAGTTGTCACTCTTCGACTTCTAACCGGACACGCCTGACTCGGAACTGATCAGTTTCGGGTTCTGGGTTCGAGTTCCGAGTCTTAGGTGTTCCCCGTCGCCCTTGTAGCCCCGCCCCAGCCCCTCTATGTTTTAAGGCTCCCGTGTTTCGTCCAATCAACCCCATCTCGGCGCGGCGAGGGCAGGTCCGCGAACTGGAGAAACCCGACGTTATGAGCACTGAACTGAGCCCCGAGCTCGAAGCTGAAATCGCTGCCGCCGAAGAAGTGCCGGCGTACGGCCGCCTGACGGCGCGCGAAAAGCGCGATCTGCAGAAGAGCCAGCTCCGCCCCCTCGCGAACCGCCGCCCCGAGCTCTACGAGGAGGACGAATTCTCGTCCGACGAGTACGAGCGCATGATGGAGTTGTACAACGGGACGCTGGCGTCGATCGAAGAGGGTGAGATCGTCAAGTCGCGCGTTCTCGAGATCCGCGAGAACCTCGTCGTCCTCGATATCGGTTTCAAGTCGGAAGGCACCATTCCGCTTGAAGAGTTCAAGGACATGCCCGACCTCAAGGCGGGCGACGAAGTCGAAGTGCTGCTCGAGCACCTCGAAGACTCGGAAGGCTCGGTCGTCCTCTCGAAGAAGAAGGCCGACTTCATGCGCGTGTGGGAGCGCATCCGCGTGGCCTACGAGAACGACGAGCCGGTGGAAGGCACCCTGGTCAAGAAGATCAAGGGTGGCGTGGTCGTCGACCTCATGGGTGTGGACGCGTTCCTCCCGGGCTCGCAGATCGCGCTGCGTCGCGTGCCCAACATCGACGAGCTGCTCGGCCAGAAGTACGAGTTCAAGATCATCAAGCTCAACAAGCGCCGTCGCAACATCGTGGTGTCGCGTCGCGTGATCCTCGAGACCGAACGCGCCGGCAAGCGCGAGAAGCTCATGAAGGAGCTCGCGAAGGACCAGGTGCGCAAGGGCGTGGTCAAGAACATCACCGACTTCGGTGCGTTCATCGACCTGGGTGGCGTGGACGGTCTGCTCCACATCACCGACATGTCGTGGGGCCGCATCTCGCATCCGAGCGAGATGGTCCAGATCGGCATGGAGCTCGAGATCAAGGTGCTCGACATCGATTGGGAGCGCGAGCGCATTTCGCTCGGCCTCAAGCAGCTGCAGAGCTACCCGTGGAAGGACGTCGCCGCCAAGTACCCGGTGGGTACGCGCGTCAACGGCAAGGTCGTGTCCATCACGAACTACGGCGCCTTCATCGAGCTCGAGCCGGGCATTGAAGGCCTCGTGCACATCTCCGAGATGAGCTGGACGCGCAACGTCCGTCATCCCTCCAAGATCGTGTCGATCGGCGAGGCCATCGAGGCGGTGGTGCTCAAGGTCGACGAGACCGAAGAGAAGATCTCGCTTGGCATGAAGCAGACCGAGCAGGATCCGTGGGTCATCCTGCCGCTCAAGTACCCGGTGGGGACGCGCATCAACGGCAAGGTCCGCAACCTGACCTCGTTCGGCGCCTTCGTCGAAATCGAGCCGGGCATCGACGGCCTCATTCACATCTCCGACATGTCCTGGACCAAGCGTGTCCAGCACCCGTCGGAAGTGGTGAAGAAGGGCGACGCGGTGGACGTGGTGATCCTCAACATCGACAGCGAAAACAAGCGCATCTCGCTCGGCCTCAAGCAGGCCGAGGAAGATCCGTGGCTTCGCATCGGTGAGACCTACCCGGTGGGCACGGAGCTCCCCGGCAAGGTCGTGCGCCTGATGGACAAGGGCGTGGTCGTCGATCTCGGCAACGACATCGAAGGCTTCGTGCCGGTCAGCCAGCTCAACCCGGAAGGCACGGTTACGAATCCGGCCGACTTCACGTACGAAGGCATGAACTTCGTGATGCGCGTGCTGGAGGTGGATCCCATCCACCGCCGCATCGTGCTGGCCGTGACGTCGATCCCGGAAGAGCAGCCGCCCAAGCCGGCCGAGCCGAGCAAGGTGCACAGCTCGGAAGACGAACTCGGTCTCTGAGTTCCTGGCAGCGTGAAATGATGAAGGCCCCGGTCGCGATGCGGCCGGGGCCTTCGTCATGTTGTCACGGGTGGAAGCAATGCAAAAGGGCGCTCCACCGCGGTGGAGCGCCCTGCGCAGGAGACCGCTGAAGCGATCTTGTTCTACATCAGACCTCGTCGCGACGGCGACGGGCCGCACCAACCAGTCCGACGAAACCGGCAGCCACAAGCGTCAGCGTTGCCGGCTCGGCAACCTGCGAAACCTTGCGCTCAAACTGGCCGCAGAGCTTGCCGCCATCACCCGTATCGTAGCGCGTTCCGTTCGCCGTGGGGATCGCGTCGTAGCTCTTGCAGTAGTTTGCCGCGCTGCCAGGGTGCGGCGTGTCGAAACCCACCACCGCGAAGCGGTAGTCTTCGCCATCCACGGTGAACCAGTTCGACCAGCCACCACCAGAGAACGAGTAAGCCTCAGACTGGGTCGGACTTCCGAAGAAGTTCACTGTGAGCAGGTCATACGTGACTTCGCCGGGGAAGCCCGCAAAATCCAACTGCAGGCGCAGCGTGTTGGAGCCGCTGGTGGGGTGCTGGCAGGTGTAGTTCCAGATCGGGCCACCGCAATTCGTATTGTCTGAGAACGTGAAATATCCAAGGTTGAACGCGTTCGACAGATTGGTGTTTGCGTCAAAGTTGAGAGGGCCCGGCGTAGCCCGAGAAAACTCGAAGTAATCGTCGGGTCTATCCGGGCTGGTAACGCCAGGAATCGTCCAACGCGTCCAGTCAGAGTTTGAGGCGCAGGCCGTGGTCTCGTGGCTGGTTGCGGACGCATTGGTGCCAGTCTGGAAGCAGGCATCAACGCGGGTCGGTGTGAGCTGTGCCGAAGCAGTCGGCGCCGCGAAGGTGGCAGCAACGGTGGCCGCAAGAGCGAGCAGGGAAGGCTTTCTCAAATCGCGAATCATGGGTGCCAGGATACGGGGAGAGGTTGGAGCGAGACACCCCCGCCACTAGCATGATTAATGCCACCTCATGAAAGAAAGCTCACGTTTATTGGAAAGAGATACCAGTTCAGAACTTACCCGCTCGCATGACACGCCTGGACTCACTGAGCTGAGCCCGGTATCGCAGGATCAGTCTGTAACGTACATCACATATGTTGCGTCTGTGCTACATCATCTCCTGAAAAAGGAACGGGCGGCTCGCCATCGGCGAGTCGCCCGTCCCCACGAACTTCTTGCGGTCATCCCGCAGTGTGTAGTCAGGCCTCGTTGCGACGGCGGCGTGCTACGCCGACCAATCCCATGAGACCACTTGCCAGAAGAGCCAAGCTGCCAGGCTCCGCAACGGCGACTCCCAGGTCAGTGTCCATCTGGAAAAGGAAGGGAGTCTGATCACTGTCCGGACCATAGCCTACGGCCGGAAAGACCATCTCAACCTCGGTGAACAAGTCATACTGTGCCGGCTGACCCTGGTAGGTGACGATGTTCCGATAGGTCACCGTTCCCCGACCAGCGTCATCTGCGAAATCGTCGATGGCGCCAGTAAAGGCGATGTCGAACTCGTTTCCGGTCGACGACGGAATGGTGTTCCCGGCACAGCTGATCGACGGCGACTGACAGTTACCAGAGGGGATGTCGAAGAGCACGTCGCCGTACCCGACGCCACCCTGGAATCGGAGGGTGCGGAAGTCCGCGTTACCGAACCAGTCGAACGTGTAGTTGCTGGAGAAGGTGTTAGCGGAACTGCTCAGCCGAACGGTGCCGTACAGCACGTTATTGAAGTAGAGGTCGGCACCGGAGACTCCACCACCAAAATTCTGCCAAAGGCCCCACGCTTCGTTGAGACCGCTCGGATTGCAGTTGTTCGTCGAGCAGTTCTCGAACTTGGAGGAGACGCGCATTCCGGTCATCTGGTTGCCGTAAACCTCAGACTCGATCGCGTTGTAGTTCGTCGTAGTCCCTTGGACCCGAACCAACGTCTGAGCGTGGGCCGGCGCCGCTGCCAGCAGTGTGGCAGCTGTGAGAAGAAACCAGGTCTTCTTCATGGTGGGAGGGGGCAATGGGTGGCGGGTCGGTGTTGCAACTACCCGCATCAAGGGCAACAGACATGCCATATGAAGACCACGTAATGGAAAGAGGTAAGGCGAATGTCAGCAATCCCTTCCCTTCCGACAGCGAATGGGGATCCCCATATGCGCTTGCGATCATCTGTTGCATGAGTGCCGCATCATGTAGGGCCCCTCACACAGCCCATGCATAACGAGGCGGGGCGCCCCCTGTCAGGAAGCGCCCCGCCAAATCCGATCGTACCGCCCGAACAGCCGGTCAGTCCCGCACTCCCACGATCAATCCCACATCCTCGTCGCCTTCCGCGGATGCCTTGCCCGCACGCCGACTCGGCGCCGTCACCGCCTTGCCGCGGATGAAGCACACCAGCGTCAGGTAGGCGAACCCAACGAAGTACATCACGGCCACTCCCGCCACCCGGATGGTCATCATCTTGAAGGGCTTGGCCATGGCGGACGTCACGATGGCCTGCAACTGCTGGGCATCGAGGGCGTAGACCACGATGGAGGCGCCAAGCCCGAGAGCGAAGAGACCCGCCACGATACCCGTCGCCAGGCTGAGCGCCTTGTTCTCCAGCCCGCGGCCGACGAGCGCAATCGCCGAAAGGCCGAGGAAGGGCAGCATCAGATTGGCAACGAGAACGCCCGCCGCCTGATAGCGCCACTGCATGTTGGTGAGTTGGAGCGGCCAAAGCTGCAGGCCCACCTGATACAGGGGCACGGCAATCATCAGCAGGGCAACCAGGAGCAGCAGGCGACGCGCGTGGGAATCTTCGGCCAGATCGAGGAGTTCAGTCATAGGTCGGGTGGGAGTACTGCGCAGAAATAAGTGGGAAGCAGCGCCGGGCCACGATGAAGCCGGCACCACGCATCGCGCAAGGGACGTACCAGCCCCGTCAGACGCCACAGGCACGGGGAAATCACGCCAGTCCGTGCCGGCAGTGTGACAATGTATTGCGCGAATGTGAGAAATGCTTCAGTCCCCGGATCCATGCGCCGATAGATGAGCGTGACGCCTGTCGGGGGCGCCATTTCGGGGCGCCCCGATGCGTCCGGAAACGGTCCCGATGTCGGGCACCCCGTCCGGCACTCTTCCTGTCCGAATGATCCAGAGGATCCCTGTCCATGTTCAAGCCGACCCTTCGCGCCGTCGTCGTTCCTGTCGTTGCCACGCTCCTGCTCGCGGGCCCGCTCGCTTCGACGGCCGCCGCGCAGGACGACAAGGTCTACCCCATGTCCGAGCTCACCAACCCGCCCAAGCTGTCGTCCACGACGCTGGCGGCCCGCCTCATCCAGGAATCCTACCCGGCTGATCTCAAGAGCCGCGGCGTGGGTGGCATGGTGGAGCTGCAGTTCGTGGTGGACTCCAAGGGCAAGGTGGAGCCCGCGTCGGTGCAGGTCGTGGACGCCACGCAGACCGCCCTCGGTGAGGCCGCCAAGAAGGTGGTGTCCAAGCTCGAGTTCAACCCCGGCAAGCTCAATGGCTCGGCCGTGAAGACCAAGGTCGTCCTGCCGATCATCTACAAGCCGTAACGCGGAGTCGCAGAGACGGTCAGCCCGTCTCCGACACGATTGAACCCGACGCCGGTCCCGAATGGGGCCGGCGTCTCGTTTTTCGGCGCGCATGCGCTAGCTTCCCGCGCCATGACCCAGTCCAGCCAGACCTCCATGCAGGCCAAGCTCGACCGGCTTGCTGCCGCCCGTGATGCCTCGGAGCAGGGCGGCGGCGCCGCCCGCGTGGCCGCCCAGCACGCCAAGGGCAAGCTCTCCGCCCGCGAACGCCTCGACGTGCTGCTCGACGAGGGCTCCTTCGTCGAAATCGATCGCTACGTCACCTCACGCTCGCTGGCCGACGGCGAAGCGCCCATCTACGGCGACGGCGTCGTCACCGGGCACGGCCGCATCGAAGGCCGCCTGGTCTATGTGTTCAGCCAGGACTTCACGGTATTCGGTGGCTCGCTGTCCGAAGCCCACGCCGCCAAGATCTGCAAGATCATGGATCTTGCCGTGCGCAACGGCGCGCCGGTCATCGGCCTCAATGACTCGGGCGGCGCACGCATCCAGGAAGGAGTGGTGTCGCTGGGTGGCTATGCCGACATCTTCCTGCGCAACACGCTGGCCTCGGGTGTGATCCCGCAGATCTCGGCTATTCTCGGCCCCTGCGCCGGCGGCGCCGTGTACTCGCCCGCCATCACCGACTTCATCTACATGGTGCGTGGCACGAGCTACATGTTCGTGACCGGTCCCAATGTCGTGAAGACCGTCACGCACGAAGACGTGACCATGGAGCAGCTGGGCGGCGCCGACACCCACGCCGGCACGAGCGGTGTGGCGCACTTCGCCTGCGACAGTGAGCTCGCCTGCCTGCAGCACATCCGCGAGCTCTTCCGCTATGTGCCCAGCAACAACGTCGACGACCCGCCACGCGGCAGCGGCCGCGACCCGCGCGATCGCCGCGAAGAGTCGCTGCTGGACGTCGTGCCCGACAATCCCAACAAGCCCTACGACATGCGCGAAGTCATCACGCGCATCGTCGACGACGGCCACTTCTACGAAGTGCAGCCCGACTACGCCGGCAACATCCTCATCGGCTTTGCGCACCTCGGGGGCCAGTCGGTGGGCATCGTGGCCAACCAGCCCGCCGTCCTGGCCGGCGTGCTGGACATCAATGCCAGCATGAAGGCCGCGCGCTTCGTGCGCTTCTGCGACTGCTTCAACATTCCGCTCGTCACCTTCGAGGACGTGCCCGGCTTCCTGCCCGGCGTGGCCCAGGAGCACAACGGCATCATCAAGCACGGCGCCAAGCTGCTCTATGCCTACTGCGAGGCCACGGTACCCAAGCTCACCGTCATCACGCGCAAGGCCTACGGTGGCGCCTATGACGTCATGAGCTCCAAGCACATTCGTGGTGACTACAACGTGGCCTGGCCCACCGCCGAAATCGCGGTCATGGGTCCCAAGGGCGCGGTGGAGATCATCTACAAGAAGGAGATCGCCGAGGCGGCCGATCCGCAGGCGGCGCTTGATGCACGCGTGGCGGAATACACGGAGAAGTTTGCGAATCCGTACATCGCAGCCGCCCGCGGCTACGTGGATGACGTGATTGATCCGCGCGACACGCGCCCGCGTCTCATCGAGGCACTCGACGCGTTGCGTGGCAAGCGCGATCGCAATCCGCCCAAGAAGCACGGCAACCTTCCGCTCTGAGGCCAGGCATGTTCTCCAAGGTGCTCGTGGCCAATCGCGGCGAGATCGCGCTGCGCATCATCCGTGCCTGCCAGGAATTGGGCATCCGCACGGTGGCCGTGTATTCCGAAGCCGACGCCTCCGCGCCGCATGTGCGCGAGGCGGACGAAGCGGTGCTTGTGGGACCGCCGCCCTCCAGTCAGAGCTATCTGGTGGGCGAGCGGCTCATCGAGGTGGCAAAGCAGACCGGCGCCGAGGCCATTCACCCCGGCTACGGCTTCCTCTCCGAGCGCGCGTGGTTTGCGCGCGCCGTACGTGACGCCGGTCTCGTGTTCATCGGGCCGCCGGCCGAGGCCATCGAAGCCATGGGCTCCAAGACCGATGCGCGCCAGCTGGCCATCAAGGCGGGTGTGCCGGTTGTGCCAGGCAACACTGAGGGCGTGAAGGACGCCGACGAGGCCCTGGCCATTGCCGCGCAGTATGGCTTCCCGGTGTTGCTCAAGGCGGCGGCGGGTGGTGGTGGCAAGGGCATGCGCATTGTGCGCCAGGCCAGCGAACTGGCCGACGCGCTCGCCAGCGCTCGCCGCGAAGCAAAGAATGCCTTTGGCGATGACGCGGTCTATCTCGAGAAGTACATCGAAGGCCCGCGGCACGTTGAAATCCAGGTGCTCGCCGACATGCATGGCAACGTCGTGCACCTCGGCGAACGCGAATGCTCCGTGCAGCGTCGCCATCAGAAGATGATCGAGGAGGCGCCCAGCGTGGCCGTGACGCCCGAGTTGCGCGCCCGCATGGGCGCGACGGCCGTCGCGGCGGCCAAGGCCGCGGGATACGTGAACGCCGGCACCTGCGAGTTCCTGCTCGACCGCGACGGGAACTACTACTTCCTCGAGATGAACACGCGCATTCAAGTGGAGCACCCCGTCACCGAACTGGTGATGGGACTCGATCTGGTGCAATGGCAGATCCGCGTGGCCGCGGGTGAGAAGCTGCCGTTTGCGCAGAAGGACTTCACGCCGCGCGGCTGGGCCATCGAGTGCCGCATCACGAGTGAAGACCCGGCGAATGGATTCCTGCCCAGCACCGGCCGCATCGAATATCTGCACCTGCCCAGCGGACCGGGTGTGCGCTGGGATGGAGGTATCGAAGCGGGCAGTACGGTGGGCCTGCACTACGATCCCATGCTGGCCAAGCTCATCGTGCATGCGCCCACGCGTGCACTCGCCATTGCGCGCATGCGCCGCGCGCTTCATGAGCTCACCATCGACGGCATCGAGACCTCGCGTGGCTTTCATCTCCGCGTGATGGACCACGAGGAGTTCCAGCGCGGCGACATCAGCATCCAGTGGCTCGAGCAGCGCCTCAACGAGCTCACGTCGCCGGTCACGGAGGCCGGCACACTCGAGCTGGCGGCCATTGCCGCGGCGCTCGTGGCGCACGAGGAACGCAACGCCGGCCGGCCCGCCGCCAGCGCTGCCGCGCCGAGTGCGGCAGCCGCACCCTCCGCTGCGAGTGCAGGTGTATCGTGGGCCGCGATGGCGCGACGCGAGGGGCTGCGGAGTTGAAGTCTCCGCGAGGACGCCGGACCCGTGGTACGCCGGAGGGCTCGATGAAGGGTGCAGCCACCGAGCAGGTGGGTGTACTGACCATCGATCGTGTGGCGGCGGGCGGAGACGGCGTGGGCCGTCTTGGCGGTCTGGCCGTCTTCGTGCCGCGCACCGCCCCCGGCGATGTGGTGCAGGTGGCGTATCGGGTGCAGGGCCGCCTCGGGCGTGGACGCGTGCTGCAGGTGATCACGCCTTCGGCACATCGCGTGGACGCGCGCTGCGCGCACTATAAGCGCGACGCCTGCGGAGGATGCCAACTGCAGCATCTGGACGCGGCCGCGCAGCAGCAGGCGCGCCGGGAGATCGTGCGCGATACGCTCGCGCGTATCGGCAAGCGTGATGTGCCGCTGCCGTCGCTCGTGAGCGGCGCGCAGTGGTCGTACCGCACGCGCCTGACGGTGGCGCTGCGCCGACGCGGCTCCGGATGGATGGCCGGCTTGCATCGCCATGATGCGGGCGCGCGACTCTTCTCGCTCGAGCACTGCGAGATTGTGCATCCGCTCATCAATGCCACCTGGTCGCAACTGCGCAGCGTCGTGGAACGATCGGTGGTCGCGCTTCCGGCGGCGGACACGCTGCGCATCGCGCTGCGTCTTGGGGTGGGCGCCACCGCCCCGGACATGGTTCACGTGGATGTCGCGAACGCGTCGCATGCGGCGCACTCGGGTGGCGGCGTCCTCGTGGTGGTGCAGGGCGGCGAGTTCTGGCCGGAGCGGGCCGAGTGGCAGGCGCTGGTGCAGCAGCGCGCGCCGGCCGTGACGCAGGTCCTGTGGACGCCCGCGGCTGATGCCGAGGTGGAACTCATGGTGCCGGAAGGACCCGAGGCATCCGAGGTGCAGGCCTTTGCCCAGGCCTTCGCGCAGGTGAACGCCGAGGTGGCCGACGCCATGCATCAGCACGTGCTGGGTGCCGTGACGGGCCTGGGCGGCGAACGGGTGCTCGACGGATACGCGGGGACCGGTCGTCTGTCGCGGGCGCTGTTGGCGCGCGGTGCAACGGTGGCCAGCGTGGAACTCGACCCCGAGGCCGTGCGGGCCATGGAATGGCAGCGTGACACGCTGCCTGCGGATCAGGCGGCGCGGTGGACCATCGCGGCGGACCGGATGGAGTCGGCGATCGCGACCCTGGGTGATCGGGCGGCCGATGTGGTGGTGCTCAATCCGCCACGCGCCGGTGTGCACGAAGAGGTGACGGCGTGGCTGGAGCAGAGTGATGCGGCAGTGCGGGGCGTGGTGTACGTGAGCTGCAACCCCGCCACGCTGGCGCGGGATCTCACCCGCTTGCCGTCATGGCAGGTGGAGTCGGTACAGTGTTTCGACATGTTTCCGCAGACGGCGCACGTGGAGAGCGTGTGCGTGCTGCGGCGGGAGAGCCGATGAAGTATCTCGTGGATGTGAACGGTCAGCGCGTCACGGTGGAACTGGATGGCGCGCAGGTCACCGTCGATGGCCGGACGGTCGAGGCGTCGCTGACCCACGTGCCCGGCACGCCGGTGCAGCTGGTGCGCGTGGGGCAGCAGGTGCACCGGGTGGTGGCGCGTCGCGGCGCGGAGCGCGGACGCTGGCAGCTCGATGTGGACGGCGCGCGGGTGGAGGCGGAGGCACTCGATGAGCGCATGCGGGCCATCAAGGATCTGACGGCCGCCTCGGCGGCGGCCAGCGGGCCGGCGCCCCTGGTGGCGCCGATGCCGGGCCTCGTGGTCCGGGTGGCCGTGCAGCGCGGCGACACGGTCAGTGCGGGTCAGGGCCTGGTGGTGATCGAGGCCATGAAGATGGAGAACGAACTGCGGGCCACCGCGGCCGGAGTGGTAACCGGTGTGCGGGTCCAGGCGGGTCAGGCCGTGGAAAAGGGAGCGGTCCTGGTGGATCTGGGACCGCTCCCCGAATAGCTGGCCGACGGGCGGATCAGGCGGCCGGCGCGTTCCGGCGCATGCGGTTGACGCCCTTGATCACCAGAAAGAGCGTGAAGGCGACGATCAGAAACGTGAGCACCTGATTGAGGAAGACGCCATAGGCGAGGGTGGGGGCGCCCGCCTTCTTGGCCTCCTCGAGGGTGCTGAAGCTGCCGCCGCCGAACGCAAAGAAGCGGTTGGTGAAGTCCACGCCCCCGGTGAGCAGCCCGACCACCGGCATGATGATGTCGTTCACCATGCTGTCCACGATCTTCTGGAAGGCACCGCCGATGACCACGCCGACGGCGAGGTCCAGCACGCTGCCCTTCATGGCGAATTCCTTGAACTCCGACATCATGGACATGGTGGCTCCGGGAGGGGGAGGAGGTGGATCGGACGGACCGGCACCGCGCGGGACCGGGGTCGAGGCGGGACAGTGGCAGCGGGACCGGCAATTGGCAAGGGGGAACACCGCGCGTGGCGGCGTTCAGGACCCCAAGCCGTGCGTTGACAACCACTTCTGGCCTGAGTAAGCTACGGGTCTGTCCCGTTTTGGCGGGAAATTATCAGTCATCAAACAGGGTTCACCCTCTGCCGGGAGCGCCGGGAGACCGGGCATCCCGCATCACGTACGGATCACGTCAGCATGAAGACCTACAGCGCGACCCCGAAGGATATCGACCGTCGGTGGTACATCGTCGACGCGGAAGGAATGGTCCTGGGCCGGCTCGCGTCGGAAGTCGCGAAGATCATCCGCGGCAAGCACAAGCCCATGTACACGCCGCACATGGACACGGGTGACTTCGTCATCGTGATCAATGCGTCCAAGGTGCAGGTCACCGGACGCAAGGCGGAGCAGAAGACCTACTTCAGCCACACCGGCTACATGGGTCACGAGAAGCACACGCCGTTCGCGACGATGCTCGCCAAGCACCCGGAGCGCATCATCGAGAAGGCCGTCTACGGCATGCTGCCGAAGACCACCCTCGGCCGTCAGGTGCTGCGCCGCAAGCTGCGCGTGTTTGCCGGTGCCGAGCATCCGCACGTGGCCCAGAACCCGGCCAAGCTCACCTTCTCCTCTGCCGAGGCCAGCAAGTAATGTCGGAACAGATCCACGCCGTCGGCCGTCGCAAGGAAGCGGTCTGCCGTCTGTACATGACGCCGGGCTCCGGCAAGTGGGACGTCAACGGCCGTACGCTCGGTGACTACTTCCCGCGCCCCACGCTGGTGTCCGCCATCCAGCAGCCGTTCACGCTCACCGACACGCTTGGCCGTTTCGACGTGAAGTGCGTGCTCAACGGCGGCGGCATGTCGGGTCAGGCCGGTGCCGTGCGCCTGGCCGTGGCGCGCGCCCTCGTCAAGATCGACGAGAGCAACCGCAAGAAGCTCCGCGAGTTCGGCCTGCTCACGCGCGATGCGCGTGAGGTCGAGCGCAAGAAGCCGGGCCGCGCTGGCGCCCGCAAGCGCTTCCAGTTCTCGAAGCGCTAATCGATACCCTCCGGCGCCGCGTGCGCCGGAGCTTCGACCAGCACATCTCTCACGTGGTCCGAGTCGGTGGCGGGTGCTGTATGGCCTGTCCATGCAGTCGCCACCGACGCTGACGATCACGGACGCGTACACAAAACCTCACAGGCTCCACACATGTCGACTCCGTCACTCGAGCAGCTGCTCGCCGCGGGCGTTCACTTCGGGCATCAGACCCGTCGTTGGAACCCCAAGATGCGCCGGTTCATTTTCGCCGAGCGCAATGGCATTCACATCATCGACCTGCAGAAGACGCTCCGCCAGATTGAACTGGCGCAGAAGCTCGTCCGCGAGGTCGTGCTGCGCGGCGAGAGCGTGCTCTTCGTCTGCACCAAGCGTCAGCTGGCCTCCATCGTGCGTGACGAGGCCACCCGCTGCGGCGCCATGTTCGTCACCGAGCGCTGGCTCGGCGGCATGCTGACCAACTACCAGACGGTCAAGAAGCAGGTCAAGAAGCTCAAGGAGCTCGAGGCCGGCACCGAAGACGGCTCGCTGCAGAACTACACCAAGAAGGAACAGCTCCTCATGTCGCGTCAGCGCGAGAAGCTGTCCAAGTATCTGGCCGGCATCAAGACGATGAACCGCCTCCCGGGCCTGCTGTTCATCATCGACTCCAAGAAGGAGCGCATTGCTGTCTCCGAGGCCAACAAGCTCGGTGTGCCCATCGTCGCCATCGTCGACACGAACGCCGACCCGGATCTCATCACCGTGCCCATTGCCGGCAACGACGATGCCATCCGCTCGGTGGAGCTGATCACCAAGGTGGTCTCCGACACGATCGAAGAGGCGCGTCGTGAGGCGCCGGTGCGCCCGGTCGAGGAAGAGACCGAGACCTACACGTTCTCGTCGGATCGTGGCGCCGAGCGCGCCGATCGCGGTGACCGTGGCCGTGGCGGCGACAACCGTGGCGGTGGTGACAACCGTGGTGGTGGCAGCAACGATCGCCGTCCGCGCCGCCGTCGGGCCAAGCCGGAGGCCATTGCGGCCCGCCTGAAGGGCGGGGAAGCCGCGGCGCCCGAAGCCGGCGCTGGCGACGACGCGGGTGCAGCCGACGCCGAGTAAGCACTCGGTCGGACGCACGATGTCCGGTGCGGGGGGAACGCCCCCGCGACCGGACGCAGGATCGCGAACGCCGCCGGCCACTCCGGCGGCGTTCGTGTGCAGGGCCCAGCTTCGCAGCAATATTCCGTACACATAGACCGTTTTTCCCAGGACTGGACGATGACTACCGCGATTTCGGCCAAGGCCGTCTCGGAACTCCGCCAGCGCACCGGCGCCGGCATGATGGACTGCAAGAAGGCGCTCGAGGAGACCAACGGCGACATGGACGCGGCCGTCGAGTATCTCCGCAAGAAGGGCATCGCCAAGGCGGAGAAGCGCGCCGATCGCTCCACCAGCGAAGGCATCGTCGGCGGGGAAGTGTTCAACAACGGCCAGTCGGCGGGCCTCGTCGAAGTCGCGTGTGAGACCGACTTCGTGGCGCGCAATGACGCCTTCGGCGAGATCGTGGCAGCCCTCGTTGCGCAGCGCGTGCGCTCGACCGCGGCCGACACGGACGCCTTCCTGGCCGAGCCGATGAACGGCAACGCCGCGGAGTCGGTGGCGGAGTACGTGAAGGCGGCAGCGGCGAAGACGGGCGAGGCGGTCAACGTCAAGCGCACCGTGCGCTTCGATGCCGACGCCAACGGGCAGGTGGGCATGTACCGGCACCACAACGGCAAGCTGGCCACGCTGGTGCAGGTGACCGCGTCGTCGCCCGAAGTGGCGCAGCACGAGGCCACCAAGGAGCTCGTGAAGTTCCTGGCCGAGCATGTGGCGGCGGCCGCGCCCATTGCCGTCGATCGCAGCGGCGTCTCCGCGGAGAAGCTCGAGAGCGAGAAGCGTGTGGCCGAAGCGCAGGCCCGTGAAGCCGGCAAGCCCGACGCCATGATCGAGAAGATCGCCACCGGCAAGATCGAAGCGTACCTCAAGGACGTGACCCTCATGCCGCAGCCCTGGGTGCGTGACGCGGGCCAGACCATCACGCAGCTGGTGGCCGAGCACGCCAAGCGCGCCGGCGGCACGATCACCGTGGACCGTTTTGCGCGTCTGCAGCTCGGCGCTGAGTAAGCGGTCATGAGCGACAGCGCTCACGACCACCTGCCCCCCGTGTCCGCCACGGCGGATCAGGAGGGCGGTCTCAAGTTCAAGCGCATCCTCCTCAAGCTCTCCGGCGAAGCTCTCGCCGGGGAGCGTGGGGTGGGGTTCGATTTTGACCGTATTGGCTTCTTTGCCGACCAGATCCTCGAAGTGGCGCGTCTCGGCGTGCAACTCGGCATGGTCATCGGCGGCGGCAACATCGTACGCGGCACCCAGCTCTCCCAGATGGGCATGGACCGGGTGGGAGCCGATTACATGGGCATGCTGGGCACCGTCATCAATGCCATGGCGCTGCAGGACGTGCTGGAGAAGCGCGGCCTCGACACGCGGGTCATGACGGCCATCCGCATGGAAGAACTGGCGGAGCCCTATATCCGGCGGCGCGCCCTGCGTCACTTCGAGAAGGGGCGCACGGTCATCTTTGCCGCCGGCACCGGCAACCCGTATTTTTCCACCGATACCGCGGCCGTGCTGCGAGCCATCCAGATGAAGGCGGACGTCATCATCAAGGCCACCAGCGTGGACGGCGTGTATTCGGCGGATCCCAAGAAGGACCCGAACGCCACCCTGTACGAGACCATCAGTTATCGCGACGTGATGCTCGAAGAGCTGCGTGTGATGGACCAGACGGCCATCACGCTCTGCAAGGAGAATCAGTTGCCGTTGGTGGTCCTCAACATTCACCGCCCTGGTGCGATCGTTCGCGCCGTTCGGGGCGAACGCGTAGGGACACTGGTTTCATGAGCACTACTGCGCAGATCGTGAAGGACGCCAAGGCCGGCATGGACAAGGCCATCGAGAACTCCAAGCGCGAGTTCGCGGGCATTCGCTCGGGCAAGGCGTCGCCCAACATGCTCGACACCATCAAGGTCGAGGCCTACGGCTCGCTGGTGCCGCTCAATCAGGTGGCCTCGGTGTCGGCGCCGGAGCCGCGCATCCTCCTCGTCACGCCCTTCGACAAGGGCCAGGCGAAGGTCATCGAGAAGGCCATCCGCGAGTCGGAGCTCGGTCTCGACCCGGCGCACCAGAACGGCATCATCCGCGTGCCGCTGCCCAGCATGACCGAGCAGCGTCGCAAGGAACTGGTGAAGGTGCTGCACAAGCTGGCGGAAGACGGCAAGATCGCCATTCGCCACGCGCGCACCGACGCCCGTGACAAGGTGAAGAAGCTTGATGGCGTGTCCGAGGACGACAAGAAGCACGCCGAGAAGGACCTGCAGAAGGTGCACGATGACGCCATCGGCAAGCTCGAGGCGCTTCTGAAGGCCAAGGAAGCCGAAGTAATGGAGGTTTGAGTCCGCCTTGCGGACCTGCCTCGCCCGTGCCCTGCAGCATCGCCCCGCTTCCGCATGACTGACTCCGCGTCGGACCTGTTGGCGCGCATTCGCGTGCATGGGGCGGTGCCGCGGCACATTGCCATCATCATGGATGGCAATGGCCGCTGGGCGCGTGAGCGTCACATGCCGCGCCCCTTCGGCCATCGCTCGGGCATGAAGGCCGTGCGGGAAACCGTCGAAGCCTGTCTCGAGGCCGGCGTGGAATGGCTCTCGCTGTTTGCCTTCTCGCAGGAAAACTGGCAGCGGCCGGAGACCGAAGTCTCGGCCCTCATGGCGCTGCTCGAGGAGTACATCGCGCGAGAAGCGGCCGAGTTGCGCGCACAGGGCGTGTGTGTGCACGTGCACGGTGATCTCTCGCGCCTGTCTCCTGCCGCGGCATCTGCCGTGGAGCGGGTGCGCCGCGAAACCTCGGGTGGACAGCGCCTGGGGCTCAATCTCTTCATCTCCTACGGTGGTCGCGCTGAGCTGGTGCGCGCGGCACGTCTGCTCGCGGCAGACCTGGAGTCCGGTGCCCTTCGCGCCGAAGACATCGACGAGCAGGCCATCGCCCGTCGCCTCTACACGGCGGGCTGTCCCGATCCCGACCTGCTCATCCGCACCTCCGGCGAGCAGCGTCTCTCCAACTTCCTGCTCTGGCAGGTGGCCTACGCCGAGCTGTACATCTCGAGTGTGCTGTGGCCCGACTTCGACCGCGCGGCGCTCTACGAGGCCATCTGTGACTTCCAGCGCCGTGATCGTCGCTTCGGCCGCGTCAGTACCTGAGCGCAGACCCTGAAGCGCCTGGCGGTGCCAGCCCGGTGCCGCGTTGCATGGAATTCCGCCCCACCCCTCCCCTCTCCCCGTGAGCGAACTCGGACGTCGTGTCGTGGTGGCGCTCATTGGCGCGCCGATCGCCGTAGGCATCATCTGGCTAGGCGACGCCGCGCTCGCCACGTTGGCCGCTGCGCTCTCGGCCGTCGGGGCCTGGGAGTTCTACCGCATTGCGCGTGGCGCAGGTGCCAGGCCGCTGAGTGGCGTCGGCATCGTGCTTTCCGCACTCATTCCGCTGGCCGTGCACGGGCAAACACTCGGTGTGCTGCGCATTCCGCTGGTGTTGCCGATTCTGGTGGTGCTGGCCGTGTTCGCCCTCACCATCTGGCTGCGCGGCGTCGATGGCGGACCGGTGGCGGCGGTGTCCACCACGCTATTCGGCGTGCTCTACACCGGCGGCACGCTCGCCTTCGTATACGGTCTTCGATACCACCGCTTTGCCATTGGCGACGCGGCTGGCGCGCTGCTGGTGCTGCTGCCACTCGTGCTCACCTGGTCCAGCGATACCGGAGCTTACTTTGCCGGGCGCGCGATCGGCGGCCGCAAGCTCATGCCGTCGGTGAGCCCCGGAAAAACCGTGGCCGGCGCGATCGGTGGTGTGGTGCTCACGATCGCCGTTGCCGCCGTGTTTGTTCCGCTCGTGCTCACGCCACGTGCCCAGCTCGCTTTCTCGCCGCTCGGACTCATCCTGTTTGCGAGTGTGGTGAGTGTGGTGGCGCAAATCGGCGACCTCGCCGAATCACTCATCAAGCGTGAGGGTGGCGTGAAGGACAGCGGCTCCATCTTCCCCGGACACGGTGGCGTGCTGGATCGTCTTGATTCCCTGTTCTTCGTGCTGCCGGTGGTCTACGCGCTGTACGACCTGCTGCTGCTGCCGGCGCCGGGTGCGTCCTGATGGCGACGCCTGATCATCGCGTCGGGGTGGCGCTGCTGGGCGCCACCGGTTCAATCGGCAAGAGCGCCCTGCGCGTGCTGGACCGCCAGCGGGAGCGTTTTTCAGCGGTGGCACTGACCGCCAACGGCAATTTGACGGCGCTCGCGCAGCTCGAGGCTTCGTGGTCGCCCGCCTTTGTGGGGCTGGTGCAGGAAGGCGGCGACGCGCCCGGGCACTGGGGCCGCGGGCCGGCCAGTCTGGTCACTGCGGCCACGCATCCGGACGTGCAGGTGGTCATCAACGCCGTGGTGGGCGCTGCGGGGCTGGATGCCACGCTGGCGGCCCTGCGCGCCGGAAAGCGGGTGGCCCTGGCCAACAAGGAAACGCTGGTCATGGCGGGGCATCTGGTGACCCGGGCGGCCGCAGAGTTCGGCGGCTCGCTGGTCCCCGTGGACAGCGAGCATTCGGCCATTCTGCAGTGTCTGGCCGGCCGCAGGCCGGAAGAGGTGCGTCGTCTCGTGCTCACCGCGTCCGGCGGCCCTTTCCGCAGTTGGAGCGCCGAGCGCATCGCCGAGGCCACGGTGGCCGATGCGCTCAAGCACCCCACCTGGCAGATGGGCAGCAAGATCACCATCGACAGCGCAACACTGGCCAACAAGGCCCTCGAGGTGATCGAAGCCCATCACCTGTTCGGCGTGCCATACGAGCGCATCGACGTGGTGATCCATCCGCAATCCATCATTCACTCCTTCGTGGAGTTTGTGGACGGCAGTGTGCTGGCGCAGATGGGCGTTCCGTCCATGGAACTGCCCATTCTTTACGCACTCACATGGCCGGAACGGGTGCCGGATTCCGGCGTACCATCCTACGATCCGGTGGCACAAGGCGCGCTGACGTTCGAAGCCGTGCGGCACGACGCCTTCCCGATGTTGCAATTGGGTATCGAGGCGGGTCGTCGTGGTGGGGCGGCGCCGGCGGTGTACAATGCCGCCAACGAAGCCGCTGTGGCGCGTTTCCTTGACGGCCGGCTGCGTTTCGCGGGTATTGCCCGATGCGTCGCCAGCGCCCTGGAGGCGCTGGCCGACCGGCCGGGCCACACGCTCGACGACTTGCAGGCAGCCGATCAGGCGGCACGCCTCCACGTGCAGGATCATCCAGGGGAGTGAATCGATGACGGCTTTGTCGGTCTACATCGCACCGTTGCTGGTGTTTGGTCTGGTCGTGTTCGTGCACGAGCTGGGGCATTTCGTGGCAGCCAAGCTGTGCGGCGTGTACGCGCCGGTGTTCTCACTGGGCTGGGGCCGCCGGCTGTTCGGATGGCGTCGCGGTGAGACCGACTATCGTGTGTCGCTGATTCCACTCGGCGGTTATGTGCGCATGGCCTCCCGCGATGATGAGACCATGGCGGGCATCGAGGGCGGAGCCGGCGAGCGCGGGTCGCTGGACCGAAGCAGCGAGCGGCCCGACAACGTGCCGGCCGATCTGTGGGATGAACAGGCGATGGCTCCCTTTGGCCCCAAGCCCGTTCCGGCGGATCGATGGGTGGAGAGCAAGTCGGCGCTGGCCCGCGTGTTCATTCTGTCGGCCGGCGTCATCATGAACATCCTGCTCACCATCGGAGTCTCGAGCGGGATCTACTACACCTACGGGCGCCAGTACCTGCCGGCCGTGGTGGACTCCGTGGTCGCGCAGGCACCCGCGCAGCTGGCCGGTCTTCAGGCTGGCGATCGCATTGTCGCCATCAACGGTGAAGCCGTTCGCGGATGGGATGAGGTCATCGCCCGCGTCTCGCCTGTCACCAGTGGTGCCGTCACCGTGGACGTGGAACGCGGTGGTATGCGCCTCTCACGGCGCATCACGCCGGAAGCCGCCACGGTCAAGGATCCCATCAGCGGGGAAGAGCGCACGGTGGGTCGCATCGGTGTCATGGTGCGCGACTCGGTGGTGCGCGAACCCGTCGGTCTCGGCACCGCAATTGCCTCGGGCACGCGCGCGTCCTGGAACATGGCCGAACAGGTCGTCTCGGTCATCGGCGGTCTGGTGTCGGGCGGCGTGTCGGCCGATCAGCTCGGCGGTCCGATTGCCATTGCGCGCACGTCGGTGCAAGCCGCCCGCAACGGTGCGGAAACACTCTGGTCCCTCATCGCCTTCCTCAGCCTCAACATCGCCATTCTCAACCTCGTGCCCATTCCGGTGCTCGATGGTGGGCAGATCCTGATGGTGATTGCCGAACGCATCAAGGGTGGCGAGTTCAGCATGCGCACGCGTGAAGCCTTTGCGCGTGTGGGGGTGCTGGCGGTGCTGGCGCTGATTCTGCTCGTCACGTTCAACGATCTGCGCGCGGTCTTCACCCGGTGAAGCAGCGCACGCGCCTCACGCGGTGGGCCGTCGTGGGCGTGTTGCCTGTCTTGGTGCCGCTCGTGTCGGCGTGCCGCCGCGAGGTGTCGGGGCCGGCAGTCGTGGAGCCGGTGCTGCCGCGCATTCCGCGTGACGCGCCACGTTTTGAGATCGACAGCGTCACCGACAGCACCGCGATCTTCCGTGTGCAGGAGTCACGCTGGATTCGTGCGGGCATGCAGGGCTATGCCGTGGATGCCGCGCAACGTGACGCGCTGGTGGCACGCTTGACCATCATGTCGCGTGACAGCCTCACGGCCACGGCGCTGGTCACATCCCAGGTGGCGCGCGTGAGACGGGATCACATGCTGCTGGTACTCGAACCGCCGCGTCCGTGGTGGAAGTCCGGACGGTTCTGGTGGGGCGTGGTACTGGGGGCCGGCGTGGGCAGTCTCGCGACGGCCGCCTTCTGACGCCAGTCGCGTTTCGCGTTACGCTGACTGTCTCGACTCAGTTGCAGAGCAGGCGCAGACGGCGGCTCACAGGAGATCCGTCGGCCTGGAGCGCGGCGGTCACGGTGTCGGTAATGGTGAAGCAGCGACGCGCGGACGTGCGCACTTCGTAGCGTCCTTCCGGCAGCTCCAGTTTGGCCGCGCTGTCGGCCCGCGTCTCCACTCGCAGTCCACCGTCCAGCGGCAGAATGAGCACGCGGGCATCACGCGGCTCCACATCGAAGTGCAAGGGTACGCAATGGCGCACCGGCAGCATGACTGACACGCTCTGACCGGCGCGCAGTCCGGTCAGCACCGTGTCGCGCGCTGCCCACGTGCAGGTGACTGGCGCCGACGGCAGCACGGCGCGCAGCAGCAGTCGTGCCGTCGGTGCACGTTCGCCGCTCCACGTACCGACACCGACCGCGCGATTGTCGACAAAGAGTTGTGCACTGTCGCGACTGGTCACCTGCAACTGGACCATGCGCGCCGCGCGTGACGAGGCAGCGACGTCGCGCGCGCCCTTGTCGCCGACAGCGCCCTTGCTTCCACCGGCCGCCGTCTGACCGGAGTCACCACGGGCCGCCGCACTGTCGGCACCGGGCGGCAGGACTGGCGACTGGCGTGAACCCATGGTGTCGCCCGCCGCCGGCACCGCACTGTCCGATTGGGGGGACGTGCCGTTGGCCGCGAGCCGAGTCAGCCCCCAGCGCTCGGGCCCGGCCATCCACAGCCCCACCGAGAGCAGCGTCAGCACGGCGGCCGTGCCAAAGGCCGGGCGTACCCAGCGCCTGGCACCCGCGACGGCCGTTGGGGCCGTGGGCGCCACCGGCCAGGCCTCGATGGTATGCGACGCCGAGCGCAGGGAGGGCGCCGCGGACAGCGGTGCCGAGGGCAGGGAAGCGAGCGCGTCCACCAACTGCAGCGCGCTGGCGTAGCGCGCCTCCGGGGCCTTGGCGAGCAAACGCTGCAGCACGGCGTCGAACTCCGGGCTGAGTTCGGGTACGAGGTCACGCGCCGAGGGCGCCGGTTCCTCGATGTGCTGCCGTGAAACGGCATACCAGTCGTCGCCCTCGAAGGGGAGGCGTCCGGTGGCCGCCCGGAAGAGCGTGACCCCGAGCGCATAGAGATCACTGCGCCCGTCCACCTCGCCGCCGCGGGCCTGCTCGGGGCTGAAGTAGTGGGGGGTGCCCTGCACGGCGGCGGTGGCGTGCTCGCCGGTGATGGTGGTGAGCGCGCGGGCCAGACCGAAGTCGGCCAGCACGGCCGACCCCTCGTCGTCGAGCAGAATGTTGTCGGGCTTGATGTCCCGATGCACGATCTGACTGGCGTGCGCGTGACTGAGGCCGGCCGCGACATCGATGCCGAGTCGCACGCAGTCGGGTTCGCTGAGCCGCCCCACAAGGGCCAGACGCCGCCCGAGTGTGCTGGGGTAGAGATCCATGGCCACGAAAACCGCGCCATCGACGAGCCCGACATCACGCACGGACACGATGTGCCGGTGGCGCAGCTTGGCGGCGGTGGCCGCCTCCCGGCGGAATCGCGATTCGGCTTCGGGCTGTCCGGCGAACTCCGGCCGGAGGATCTTGAGGGCCACGGGGATCTCGAGATCCTGGTCCACGGCCTCATAGACCCAGGAAAAGGCCCCCGTCCCGAGATGGCGGGTGACGCGATACTTGCCGACGATTCGCCCCAGATATCTTTCAGGCACGCTCTAGTCCTTTACAGGCGGGGCGAAGTGGTGTAAGCTACCGTGCTACCGGCAATTGGGCGCAAGGACCCGCGGCGCGTTGATCGCGCTTGTAACGGCTGAGAATACTACGACGATGGCGTTCGACAAGGCTACCACGATCGACAAGTTCCGGACCCACGAAGGGGATACCGGTTCCACCCGCGTTCAGATCGCGCTCCTCACTGAGCGGATCAACTATCTCACGGGTCACTTCCGCACGCATGCGAAGGATCACCACGGTCGCCGTGGCCTCCTCAAGTTGGTGGGCAAGCGCCGCCGGCTGCTTGACTACCTGAAGCGTACGGACGTGCAGCAGTATCGCACGCTCGTGCAGGACCTTGGACTCCGGTACTAAGCCGGCTTACGTCGCGTTGTCGCGCGGGGGCAATCATGCCTTCCGCGCGATTTGCGTTCTCATGAGGCACAACAGCAAATGATGCATCGCATCGAGCGGACCTTCGCAGGCCGCCCCCTGGTGATCGAAACCGGCCGCATGGCCAAGCAGGCGGCCGGGTCGGCCGTGGTCACCTTCGGCGAGACCATGGTGCTCGCCGCCGTCACCGTGAGTGACAATCAGAGCCCGCTCCCGTTCTTTCCCCTGACGGTCGAGTACAAGGAAAAGACCTACGCCGCCGGCAAGATCCCGGGGGGCTTCATCAAGCGTGAAGGCCGCCCGCACGATCATGAAATCCTCGCCGCGCGTATCATCGACCGGTCCATCCGGCCGCTGTTTCCGGAAGGCTTCAAGAACGAAGTGCAGGTCTTCATCTACGTCATCTCCGCCGACCAGGAGAATGACGCCGATGTGCTGGCGCTCGTCGCCGCGTCCTTCGCACTGAATGCGTCCAGGATTCCCTTCCTCGGACCCATCGCCGGTGTGCGTGTGGGCCGTGTGCAGGGGCACTGGGTGCTCAACCCCACCTTCCAGCAGCTCGCGTTCTCCGACATGGAGCTCGTCGTGGCCGGCTCGAAGGATTCCATCGTGATGGTCGAAGGCGGCGCGCTCGAGGTGTCCGAAGAGGACGTGCTCGCGTCGCTGCGCCTCTCGCATGATGGCATCCGTGAGCTCATCGCGGCGCAGGAAGAGCTGCTCGCCAAGGTGCAGCAGCCCAAGATGGCGTGGACCAAGGCCGAGACGCCGGAGGGTGTCGCCACGCGCGTCAAGGAGCTGGCCTCGGGCCGCATTCGCGAAGCGCTGAATCAGAAGGACAAGCACACGCGCATCGAGGCCGTGGAGCGCACCAAGACGGAGTTGGCGGAAGGCCTGCTGGCCGAATTCCCCGACAACGCCAAGGACATCCACACCATCCTCGGCGACGTCGAGTATCACGAGCTGCGCGCCCAGGTGCTCGACACCGGGCTGCGCGTCGACGGCCGCAAGCCCAACGAAGTGCGCGCCATCAGCATCGACAACGGCGTGCTGCCGCGTGCGCATGGTTCGTCGCTGTTCACGCGTGGCCAGACACAGGCCCTCGTGGCGGCCACGCTGGGCACCGCCAAGGACGCGCAGCGTCTCGACTCCATCAAGGAGGCGGGTGAAGTCACGCGCTCGTTCATGCTGCATTACAACTTCCCGCCGTTCTCGACGGGTGAAGTGCGCCCCATGCGCGGCACCAGCCGCCGCGAAATCGGCCACGGCAACCTGGCCGAGCGCGCGCTGCAGGGTGTGCTGCCTGACTTCGCGGAATTCCCGTACACCATCCGCATCGTCTCCGACGTGCTCGAGTCGAACGGCTCCTCGTCGATGGCCTCGGTGTGCGGCGGCTCGCTGGCCCTGTTCGACGCCGGCGTGCCCATGAAGGCGGCCGTGGCCGGCGTGGCCATGGGTCTCATCAAGGAAGGCAAGAAGTACGCGATCCTCACCGACATCCTTGGCACCGAAGACCATCTCGGCGACATGGACTTCAAGGTCGCGGGCACGAAGGACGGCATCACCTCCATCCAGATGGACATCAAGATCGAGGGGCTCGACCTCAAGATCATGGAAGAGGCGCTGTCGCAGGCCAAGGAAGGCCGTCTGCACATTCTCGGCGAGATGGACAAGGCCCTGGCCGCCCCGCGCGCCGAGCTGTCCAAGTACGCGCCGCGCATCGTGACGGTGCAGATCCCGGTCGACAAGATCGGTGAACTCATCGGCCCCAAGGGCAAGAACATCCGCGGCATCCAGGAAGAGACGGGCGCCGAGCTCACGGTGGACGACGACGGTACGGTCACCATCGCCGCTGTCGGTGGCGAGAGCATGGAGCGCGCCAAGCAGATGGTCATGGCCATCACCGCCGAGCCGGTGGTGGGCGAGACCTACGAAGGCACGGTGAAGACCGTGACCGCCTTCGGCGCCTTCGTGGAAATCATGCCCGGCACCGAAGCCCTGCTGCACGTGTCGGAGATGCGCTGGGAGCGCGTCGAGAAGCCGGAAGACGTGTGCAAGAAGGGCGATCGGGTCACCGTCAAGCTCGTGGACCGCGACGAGCGTGGTCGTCTGCGTCTGAGCATGAAGGCGCTGTTGCCGAAGCCCGAGGGCATGGCCGACGAGCCGGCGGAGCGCCCGCGTCGTGACGACAGCGAGCGTGGCGAACGTGGTGGTGACCGCGGCGGACGCGGTGGACGGAACGGCGGTGGTCGCGATCGGCGCTGACGCTTCGGGCGCTGCGGCGCCCACGCTGCATCGCACGGACCTGCCCAATGGACTGACCGTGCTCTCGGAACATGTTCCGGGGGCGCGGTCCGTCGCTTTCGGGGCCTGGGTTCGCGCGGCCACGCTGCATGAATCCGCCGAGCAGATGGGCGTGTCGCACTTGCTCGAACACATGGTGTTCAAGGGCACGCGCTCGTATTCCGCGCAGGACATCGCGCTCTCGCTCGAAACGCTTGGCGGATCGCTCGATGCCTACACCGAGCGCGAGCACACCTCGTATCAGGCGCGGGTGCTCGACGAGCACCTTGCCGATGCCGCGACGGTGATTGGTGAGCTCGTGTTCGAGCCCATGCTGCGTCTCGATGATCTCGCGCTCGAGCGCAAGGTCATTCTCGAAGAGATCAGCATGGTGGAAGACACGCCGGACGACATCATCTTCGACGTGCACAATCGTGCGCTCTGGGGAGATCATCCGCACGGCTACGCCATTCTCGGCACGCGGGACACGGTGCGGGCGCTCGATGTGGCCGACCTGCAGGCACTGCATGCGCGTGCCTATCATCCCGGGCGCCTGGTGGTGGCCGCGAGTGGCCGCGTGGAGCACGAACAGTTGCTCGACGTGCTCGATCGCGCAGGCTGGACGCAGCGGCCGCGTGGCGACATGACCCCGTTTGCCGTCGATCCGGTGGAAGCGGCCGGCGCGCATGCCGAGCACGTGCTGCGCCGCGATATCGGGCAGACGCACATTGTGCTGGGTGGACAGGGCATCGCCTACGGCGATCCGCGACGCTACGCGTTTGCCGTGGTGGACATGCTGCTCGGCGGTGGCATGAGCTCCAAGCTCTTTCAGCGTGTGCGCGAGGAACTTGGCTTGGCGTACAGTGTCTCCACGTTCAACAGCAGCTTTGCCGACACCGGTGCTCATGGCGTGTACCTCGCCAGTGCGCCGGACACCGCGCAGGAGGCGCTCGACGCGGTGCGTGAGGTCATGCACGAGGTGGCAGCCAACGGTCTCACGAGCGAGGAATTGGCGGCCGGCAAGCGGCAGCTGCGCGGACAGCTCGTGCTGTCCATGGAAGGCGTCTCGTCGCGCATGTATCGTGCAGCCACGACGGCGCTCTACGGCGAACCGTTCCGGACGGTCGACCAGCTGATGGCTCTGGTTGAAGCCATCGACGAGGACACGGTGCGCGAAGTCGCCCGTGAGTATTTCAACCCCGATCGCCATGTGCTGGTGAGCCTGGGTCCCCAGGCTGTGCGCTGAGCGAACGGTTTCCCCTGCGACACTCCCCACTCTTCACGAGCTGAACATGCGTATCGGGGTACCGAAAGAGATCAAGACGAATGAGAACCGCGTGGCCTTGGTGCCGGCCGGCGCGGAAGCGCTGACGGCCATGGGTCATGAGGTGTTTGTCGAGACCGGCGCCGGCATCGGCAGCGGGTTCGACGATGACGACTATCGCGCGGTCGGCGCGCAGATCGTGCCCGATGCCGCGACGGCCTGGGGCAAGGCGGAGCTGCTGCTCAAGGTCAAGGAGCCCATTGCCAGCGAATGGCAGTATCTGCGCTCCGACCTGACGCTCTTCACGTACTTCCACTTCGCGGCCGATGAGGCGTTGACCAAGGCGCATCTCGCCAGTGGCGCGACCTGCATTGCGTACGAAACGGTGGAACTGCCGAATCGCGATCTGCCGCTGCTCATCCCGATGTCCGAAGTGGCCGGGCGCATGGCGGTGCAGGAGGGCGCCAAGTACCTCGAGAAGCTCTTTGGCGGTCGTGGTGTGCTGCTCGGTGGCGTGCCGGGTGTGGCGCCGGCCAAGGTGGTCATCCTGGGCGGTGGCATCGTCGGCGTGAATGCCGCCAAGATGGCGGCGGGCCTTGGTGCCAAGGTTGTGGTGCTCGATCTGTCGCTCGAGCGTCTGCGCTACCTGAGCGACGTGATGCCGGCCAACGTGCAGCTCATTCACTCGAACCGCCACAACATCCTCGAGCAGATCAGCACGGCCGATCTGGTGATCGGCGGCGTGCTCATCCCGGGTGCCAAGGCGCCCAAGCTGGTGCGCCGCGCCGATCTGGCGCGCATGCGTCCGGGCGCCGTCATCGTCGACGTGGCGGTGGACCAGGGCGGCTGCGTGGAGACCATCAAGCCCACCACGCACGAGAACCCGACCTACACGGTCGACGGCATCATCCACTACGGCGTGGCCAACATGCCGGGTGCGGTGCCGCGCACCAGCACCCTGGCGCTCACGAACGCCACGCTGCCGTACACGCTGCAGCTGGCCAACAAGGGCTGGAAGCGGGCCCTGGCCGAGAATCCGGCCCTGCTCAAGGGGCTCAACATGTCCCAGGGCCAGGTCACGTACCAAGGGGTGGCTGAGGCCTTTGGCATGGACCTCGTGGACGCGTCCAGCTTCGTCGGCTGACCTGTCCGGGCGCCTGGGCCATCCCACGCGCCGCGCTCAACCACTGTGGCCGCCACGGCCCCCCTGTCCACCCGGGCAGGGGGGCCGCTGGTCATGGGCCTGGAGCGGCGTCCCGGCCAACGTGGTCTAGATCACGTAATGGCAATAGCTTGTCCGCTTTCGCGTGCACCGATACCTTACCGCAAGCCGCCGCTGCCCGTCTATCATCGAGGCGCTGCCCGTTTTGAGGCGCGCCACCCCGAGCCCCCTGGATGTTCTGGCCTTTCAGCAAGTCCAATTCGTTTTTTCCGGCGAATGCCATCGCCGTTGATCTTGGCACCGCCAACACGCTGATCTACGTGAAGGGCGAGGGGATCGTGCTGAACGAGCCGTCCGTTGTGGCGCTCGATCGCGAGACCAAGAAGATCAAGGGCGTGGGCCTCGAGGCCAAACGCATGCTCGGCCGTACGCCCGACGGCATCATGGCCGTGCGACCCATGAAGGACGGGGTGATTGCGGACTTCGACGTGACGGAAAAGATGCTGCGCTATTTCCTCACGCTGGTCATCGACAAGCACGTCTTCAAGGTGAAGCCGCGTGTCATCGTGTGCGTGCCCTCGGGCATCACCGAAGTCGAAAAGCGCGCGGTGCGCGATTCCGCGCTGGGCGCGGGCGCCAAGGAAGTGTTCATGGTCACCGAGCCCATGGCAGCAGCCATCGGCGTTGGTCTGCCGGTGGAGTCGCCCACGGGCAACATGGTCATCGACATCGGCGGCGGCACCACGGAAATCGCCGTCATTGCACTCAGCGGCATCGTGAGCGACACCTCCATTCGCACCGGTGGCGACGAGCTCGACATCAGCATCGTGCAGTTCATGCGCAAGAACTACAACCTGCTGATCGGTGAACCCACAGCGGAGCAGATCAAGATCCAGATCGGCTCGGCGTATCCGGTGGGCGACGAGCGCGAGATGGAAGTGAAGGGCCGCGATCTGGTGTCCGGCATTCCGAAGACGGTGCGTGTGCATTCGAGCGAAATTCGCGAGGCGGTGCAGGAGCCCATTCAGCAGATCGTCGATGCCGTGCGTCGCGCGCTGGAAATCACTCCGCCCGAGCTTGCATCGGACATCGTTGATCGCGGCATCGTGATGACCGGTGGCGGCGCGCTCATTCGCGGCCTCGACGTGCTGCTCAGTCAGGAAACGGGACTGCCCATTCACGTGGACGAGGATCCGCTCACCTGTGTGGTGCGCGGCACGGGCAAGATCCTCGACGACGAAGAGAAGTACTGGTCGGTCCTCACCACCTAAGGGAGCGGCAGGGTGGCGCGGAACGCCCGCGGAGACAGTCGTCTCGACACCGGCCTCGTGCTGGTGTGTCTGGTGTTGGGAGTGATTGCGCTCGTGTCGCCGCGGCGTGTGCGCGAACAGGTGGCTGCCGCGCTGCGCGCCACCGTTCTCATGCCGCTTGTGCAGCTCGAGGCGCGCGCGTCCACGGTGCGCGCGGCGGTGGTATCGCGCAACGACGTACTGCAGGCCCGCGGCGCGGCTGTGGTCGATACGTTCTCCATGCGCGCGGTGCGTGAGGAGAACACCACGCTGCGCGCGCTGCTCGGCTTGTCTGCGCGCCTGCAGGACGGTTTTGTGCCGGCCGAGTTGCTGCCGCAGCGCCCCGGCGACGAATTCACGATCACGCTCACAGTGGGCAGTGATGTGGGCGTGGAGACCTTCTCGCCGGTGGTGACTGCGAGCGGTCTGGTGGGCATGGTCGCCAACACCGATCGCCACACCAGCAGCGCCATCACCTGGGCGCATCCTGATTTTCGCGTGAGCGCGATGAGCGTGGATCAGACGGCCTTCGGCATCGTGCAACCGCATCTCGCCACTGGCGCGGAGCGGTGGTTGCTGGAGATGCGGGGCGTGCCGTTCCGCGCCAAGCTCGACACGGGCACGCTGGTCGTATCATCGGGGCTCGGGGCCACCTATCCGCGCGGCATTCCGGTGGGGGTGGTGATCGGTGAACTCTCCACGCCCGAGAAGTGGGCGCGCACCTACCTTCTGCGCCCGGTGGTGCTGCCGGAGGCCATCGGACCGGTGCTCGTGCTCAAGCCGGCGCGTGTGCAGCAGGGCGTGAACGGCGTATGGACCAGCGTGGCGGCGGCGGACAGTGCAGCCCGCGCGGTGGCCGTGGCGGGCGACTCCATAGCCCGCAAGGCGGCCTTCGATGAGTTCACGGCGCGGCGTGCCGTGCTCGACTCGCTGCGGGCCGACAGTCTGGCGCGTGCGGACACCATTGGCGGGGGAAGTGCCACCCGTCCCGATTCGGCAAAGCGGGTGGGACCGCCTCCCGGAGGGCTGCGCTAGTGCGCCCGACACCCGGCAACAATCAGGGATTGGCCAGCAGCCTGCGAGGACTGGCCGGTTTCGTGTTGCTCATGCTCGCGCAGTTTGGTGTCCGACCGCTCTTTCCCGGCAGGGTGGCGGTGGACTTCGCGCTGATCGCAGTGTTGTTTGCCGCCGTGCGCCTCAAACCCGGAGTGGCCGCGCTCACCGGATTTCTTGTCGGACTCTCCGTGGATGCCCTGGCCCCCGACAGCTTCGGCACCAGCACGCTCGTGCTCACGCTCATCGCCTTTGGAGCCTCCTGGCTCAAGGCCGTGTTCTTCGCGGATCACGTCGGCCTGACCGGTCTGTTCGTTTTTGTCGGCAAGTGGGTATTTGATATTGCGACCACGCTGCTCATGGGCGCGGCGCTGGGAACCTCGCTGGCGGTGACGCTGCTGGTGTGGGCTCCGTTGTCGGCAGCGCTGACCGCCGTGGTGGCCGTGCTGCTGCTTGTTCTCTTTCGTCCGCTGTACCGCCCACCAGGGCGCTGACGTGTTACCGGCAGCCATCGGGCGGCCGAGGAGTATCGGCAGGTGAGCAACCATGAGTAACCATCCCAATGCGGTGCTGCGCCGAGCCCGCGTGGCGCGTGGGCTGCTGATCGGTCTCTTTCTTCTGCTCGGGGGCGCGTTCTTCCGCGCGCAGGTCCTGGAGAATGAGACCTATCTCCTGGCGTCGGAATCGAACCGCCTGCGTGAGGTGCCACTTCCTGGCGCCCGCGGCATCATCTACGATCGCAACGGCCAGATCATCGCCGAGAATCTGCCGGGCTATTCGGTCTCCATCCTGAGTCCCACGGAAGACTCGCTGCGCTCCGCGCTGCGCACGCTCGCCACGGTGGTGGACATCGACTCGGCGCAGCAGGAACTGGCGGTGCGACGCTTCCGCCGCGCCCGCACGCGGCCCGCCGTGATCTTCAATGACGCGTCGTTTCAGATCGTATCGGTGCTGGAGGAACGGCGCGCCGAATTTCCGGGGCTGATCATTCAGAGCTCGCCGAAGCGCTACTACCCCGACGGGCCTGCCGTGGCCGCGCTGGTGGGCTACACGGGAGAAATCTCCGAAGCGGACCTGGCCAAGGAACGCTACGAGTCGTACAAGGCCGGCCAGCAAATCGGCAGGGCAGGACTCGAAGCGCAGTACGAGGAACTGCTGCGCGCCCGCGAGGGCCAGCGCTTCGTGGAAGTGGATGCGCGCAACCGCGTGGTGCGGGACAACGGCGTGCGTCCGGAAGTCCAGCCCGAAGCACCGCCGCCACTGCGCACCAACATCGACATTGACCTGCAGCGTTACGCACACGAGTACTACGGCGACTCGCTGCGTGGCGCGGTGGTGGCGCTCGACCCCAAGACCGGTGGCGTGCTGGCGTTGTATTCGGCGCCGAGCTACGACGTGAACCGCTTCATCGGCGGCATTCCCGTGTCGTATTTCCGTCAGCTCAACGAGGACAAGCACACCCCGATGTACAATCGCGCGGTGGCGGGGACCTATGCTCCGGCGTCCACCTGGAAGCTGGCCACGGCCATCATCGGCATGGAGCGCGGACTGGTGACCATGGACACGCGCATGCCCCAGCCTTGCACGGGCGGCTACTGGATGGGCCGCGTGTTCAAGTGCTGGGACAAGAAGGGGCATGGTGACATCACGCTGGCGCAGGCCATCGCCAAGTCCTGCGACGTGTACTTCTATCAGCTGGGACTTCGGATTGGTCTCGACAGCCTGCTCGCCGGTGGCGTGCGGCTTCGCTTCGACCGCAAGAGCGGTGTGGATCTTCCCTTTGAGGTGAAGTCCACCTGGTTTGCCAATACCAAGTACTTTGACGAGAAGTACGGCCCCCGGGGCTGGAACCGATCCGTGCTGTTGAGTCTGTCCATTGGGCAGGCCGACAACGCGCAGACGCCCATCAACATGGCCAAGTTCTACACGGCATTGGCCACCGATGGATACGCCGCCACGCCGCAAATCGTGGCCCGTGAACCGAAGCGGGAGAAGATCCTCAATCTCACGCCCGAGCAGTTGCAGGGCATCAAGGATGCCCTGTCGGATGTGGTCTCCCGCGGCACCGCGGCCGGCGCGCAAATCAAGGGACTCACGATTGCCGGCAAGACCGGCACCGCGCAGGTGAACGGCCAGAAGGACAACGCCTGGTTTGTGGGCTATGCGCCGGCTGACGATCCGAAAATCGTGGTGGCCATCATTGTGGAGGAGGGCTTGCACGGTTCGTCAGCAGCCCGGGTGGCCACCAAGCTCATGGAGCGCTATCTCAAGACCACGCTGACCATGGCCAACACCATCACCGACTGACGACATGCCGACCTCGATTCTCCGGCGTCAGTCCATCGACATTCCGCTGCTCATCACGGCGCTGCTGCTCAGCATCTTTGGCGTCGCCATGGTGTACTCGGCGGGGCAGGTGGAAACACCACGGGCGGGTGTGGCCACGCTGTGGCAGAAGCAGGCTCTGTTCTTTGGTGTGTCGCTCGTGGTGGCCTGGGTGGTGATGCAGGGCTCCGTACGGCTCATCGAGTGGAGTGCCTGGCCGCTGTACGTCACCGCCTGCGTAATGCTGGTGGCCCTGCAATTCCTTGGTACCGGCGCCGGCACCGCGGCCAGTACCAAGCAATGGCTCACCATTGGCGGCGTGCGGCTTGGGCAACCGGCCGAACTGGCCAAGCTGGCCACGACCTTCATGCTGGCGCGTGTACTGGCCGCGCAGCGTGACACCGTGACCACACTGCGTGAGCTGTGGAAGCCGCTCATGGTGGTGGCGGTGCCCTGGGTGCTGGTGCTGGCCACCAAGGATCTGGGTACGGCGCTCACATTCATCGGCATCCTGTTCGCCATGCTCTTCTGGGCCGGCGTGCCCTGGCCCCTACTGCTCATGCTCGCCAGTCCGGGCATCAGCCTCATCCTGGCCTTCAGCACGGGCGTGTGGGGGGCGTGGTTCCTCGTGCTGGTGGCACTGGTGTTCTGGTACCGACCCTACCTCGTGGAAGGCGTGGCGCTGGTGCTGGCCAACGTGGTGATGGGTGTGGTGGCCCCGCTGCTGTGGGATACGCTCAAGCCATACCAGCAGAAGCGGCTGCTCGTGTTCCTCGACCCGTCCATCGACAGTCAGGGCTCCGGCTGGAACGTGACGCAGAGCAAGGTGGCCATCGGCTCGGGCGGCCTGTTCGGCAAGGGCTTCACCATGGGCACCCAGAAGCGCCTGGAGTTCATTCCCGAACGTCAGACCGACTTCATCTTCTCCATCGTCGGCGAGGAACTCGGCTTCATCGGCGTGTCGCTGGCGCTCGGCCTCTTCCTTGCGCTCTTTCTGCGCAGCACGCGGGTGGCCAGCCGCGCCGCCGACATGTTTCCGAGCCTGGTGGCCTTCGGGCTCATGTCGGCCTGGTTCGTGCACGTCATGGTGAACGTCGGCATGACGCTCAACCTCATGCCGGTCACGGGCATTCCGCTGCCGTTCTTCAGCTACGGCGGGTCCTTTCTCATGGTGAGCTGGCTTGCCGTGGCCGTTCTGCTGCGCATCTCTGCCGAGGGTCGGGGGCAGCCGGACGCCCTCGGTCTCTGAGCCCCACAAATACCCGGACGCCGGTGCGCAAGGCCTAGCCTTCCGCCCGGCGTCTTTCGATCTTTCACGGTCTATGGCCTGGTTCCGGAAGGAAAAGAAGCCCCGCCAGCCGCTCCGCGAGCGGCTCGAAATCCCACGGGATACCTGGGAGAAGTGCGAGGCCTGCGATCACACGGACATCCGTGACAAGTTCCTGCGCAATCTCAACGTCTGCCCGGCGTGCGATTATCACCGCCGGCTGCGGGCGTTCGACTATGCGACGTTCCTCCTCGACGAGGGGACGATGCTCGAAGTCGGTGGCGAACTGCGCTCGGTGGACCCGCTCGGCTTTCCCGACTACCCGGCACGCCTCAAGAAGGCACTGGCCAACGCGGGTGACACCGACGCCATTCTCACGGTGACCGGTCAGCTCGAGGGCATGCCGGTGGGCATCGGCATCATGGACTTTGCGTTCATGGGCGGCTCCATGGGCTCGGTGGTGGGGGAAAAGATTGCGCGGCTTGGTCAGCGCTCCCTCGAGAAGAAGCACCCGCTCGTGGTGGTGTCCGCCTCAGGCGGTGCCCGTATGCAGGAAGGCATTCTGTCGCTGATGCAGATGGCCAAGACCTCGGCCGTGCTGTCGCAGCTTGCCGAGCGCCGCATTCCCTACATCTCGGTGCTGACCAACCCCACCACCGGTGGCGTGAGCGCGAGCTTCGCCATGCTGGGCGACGCGATCATTGCCGAGCCCGGTGCTGTCATCGGCTTCGCCGGTCCGCGCGTCATCAAGCAGACGCTCGGCCAGGATCTGCCCGAAGGCTTCCAGACGGCGGAGTTCCTGCTCGAGAAGGGCATGGTGGACCGTGTCGTGCACCGCAAGGAGCTCAAGAGCACGCTTTCGCGCCTGCTGCGCCACATGACGGGCAAGCCGGCCGCTGCGGCGGGGTATTCCCAGCAGGAAACCTGACGGGGCGGCACCGGGTGATCCCCGCATGGGTCAACCCCTGAGTCATCCACTGGCGCCGCCGCCTCTCCAGGAGGCGGCCAGCCTTGCGTCGGAGTCGGCCTATCATGCCGCGCTCCGACGCTTGTTTTCGCGCACGGGCGGCGCATGGCGGCTTGGTCTCGAGCGCATGGCCGCGCTGCTGGACGCCCTCGGCAATCCGCAGCGTCAGTATCCCGTGTTCCACGTCGCGGGCACGAACGGCAAGGGCAGCACGGTGGCCACGCTCGATGCCATCCTGCGCCATGGCGGACGGCGCGTCGGCAAGTACACCTCGCCACATCTCGTCGATTTCAGCGAGCGCATCGTGGTGGATGGGGTGCCCATTGCGCACGAGGCTGTCACCCGCTGGCTCGAAACACACGAACCGCTCGTGGCCGAACTGGGGGCGACGTTTTTCGAGGCCACGACCGCCATGGCCTTGCACCACTTCGCGGAGGCCGGGATCGACGTGGCCGTGGTGGAGGTGGGCCTTGGGGGCAGGCTGGACGCCACGAATCTGGTTCATCCGGTTGCGGCCGGTGTCACGCAGATCGGGTACGACCATCTCGAGTTTCTGGGTGACACCCTCGAGGCCATTGCCGGCGAAAAGGCGGGCATCTACAAGCCGGGATGCGCGGCGGTGATTGGCGAGACCGATCCGGTTATCCGCGCCGTGTTGCAGGCACACGCCGAGGCGGCAGGCAGTGCGCCCATTCTGGTCACGGGCCGGGACTGGCAGGTGGAGCAGGTGAGGGTGGAGTCGGTCGGCACACGGTTCACCCTCACCGTGAACGGCCGGTCACGTGAGCTACTGACGCCGCTGGTGGGGCAGTTTCAGGCCCACAATTGCGCTGTGGCGCTGGCCATGCTGCGCAGTGCCGGCGCCCCCTGGGCGTCACTGGCGGAGGAACCACAGGAGGCCCTGCGCGGCGTCCGCCTGGCCGGGCGATTTCACCACGCACCGCCCTGGCTCTTTGATGTCGCGCACAACGCCGACGGGGCCGCGACGGTGGTGAACAATCTGCTCGCCGTGGGTGTGCCGCATCCGGTCACGGCCGTCGTTTGTGTGCTCCGTGACAAGGACTGGCGGGGCATTCTGCAGGCGGTCTCCCGTGTGGCGGAACGCATTGTGGTGACCATGGCCCCCACCGCGCCCATCAATCGCAGCTGGGACCTGCACGAGGTGCTGGCCTGGGCCGAGGGCGAGCGGCTGCCGGTCACGCGGGTCGACGATTTTTCGAGTGCACTGGCCGAGGCACGTGCGGAAGCCGCAACCGTGCTGGTGACTGGCTCCTTCCACACCGTGGGGGATGCCATGGAACGGTTGCAGGTGCCTCCTGTAGCTCGGTAACTTTCCGGGATGTCACAAAAGCCGCTCCCGGGATTTCGCGACTTCTATCCTGATCAGTTCGCCGAACGAGCCCACATCTTCGATACCTGGCGCCGCGTCGTGCGGCGCTATGCGTTTCAGGAGTACGATGGTCCGCCGCTCGAGCCGCTCGAGCTGTACACGCAGAAGAGCGGTGAGGAGATCGTCACCCAGCTGTACAACTTCACCGACAAGGGTGATCGCGCGGTGGCCATGCGTCCGGAGATGACGCCCACGTTTGCGCGCATGGTGGGAGCAAAGGCGCAGGCGCTGCGCAAGCCGGTGCGCTGGTTCGCCATTCCGCAGCTCTTCCGCTACGAGCGCACGCAGAAGGGGCGCTTGCGCGAGCACTTCCAGTTGAACGTGGACATCGTGGGTGAGGCCGACGTGTTGGCCGACGCCGAACTGCTGTCCATCGCCATCGAGATCATGCGCGCGTTCGGCCTGAGCGACCGGGATGTGCGCGCGCGGGTGAGTGACAGGCGCCTGCTGAACGGGTTGCTGAGTCATCTCGGCATTGCCGAGTCTTCGTGGGCCGCGGTGTACGCGGTGCTCGACAAGCTGGAGCGTCAGCCGCGCGAGGTCTCCGCGGAGAAGCTCGCAGCGGCCGGGCTCGACGCCAACACCGTGGACACGGTGCTTGGCTTCGGCACACTGGATTTCGCGACCGTGGCAGCGCGGTACGGCGACGCCCCGGCCGTGCGCGAACACGTGGAACGCTTCCGTCAGTACCTCGCGTATCTCGACGCCCTGGGTGTGGCAGCGTGGATCCAGTTCGACCTCACCATCGTGCGCGGTCTCGCGTACTACACGGGCATCGTGTTCGAACTCTTCGACAACGTCGGCGAGTTCCGCGCCATCTGTGGTGGTGGGCGCTACGACAATCTGCTCAAGTCGCTCGGCGGCACCGATCTTCCGGCGCTCGGCTTCGGCATGGGCGATGTGGTGATCGGTGAACTGCTGCGAAGCCGTGGGCTGCTGCACGCGGTGCCCGCTGCACCGGCGTTCTGGGTGGCGCAGTCCCCCGACACGGGCGACGCGCCGCAGGCTGCGCTGCGCACGGCACGGGCGCTGCGTGACGCCGACTGCGCCGTGGAGTTCACCCTGCGCAGCCAGAAGCTCGACAAGCAGTTGGAAGCGGGCCGGAAGGCCGACGCCCGTGCCTTTGTGATCGTTGATCCGTCGTCCGCCGAGGCCCCGTGGCGGGTGCGGCGCTCGGCACACGACGATCTGGTTTTCTCCTCGCTCGAGGCCCTCGTGGCCTGGGCATCCATGCCTCACGAGTCCAGCCATGAGTGACGACAAGAAGCTGACCCCACGCGCTGAAAACTTCAGCGACTGGTACAACGAACTGGTGCTGCGCGCCGAGCTGGCAGACTACTCGCCGGTGCGCGGTTGCATGGTCATTCGTCCGTTGGGCTACGGCATCTGGGAGCGCATGCAGCGCGCGCTGGATGACATGTTCAAGGCCACCGGCCACGTGAACGCGTACTTCCCGCTGTTCATTCCCGAGAGCTTCCTCTCCAAGGAGGCCGAGCACGTGGAGGGCTTCGCGCCCGAATGCGCGGTGGTGACGCACGGCGGCGGCAAGCAGCTGGAGGAGCGCCTGGTGGTGCGCCCCACCTCGGAGACCATCATCTACTCGATGTTCGCCAAGTGGGTGCAGAGCTATCGCGATCTGCCCCTGCTGTACAACCAGTGGGCCAACGTGGTGCGCTGGGAAATGCGCACGCGCCTGTTCCTGCGCACCATGGAGTTCCTCTGGCAGGAGGGCCATACGGCGCACGCCACGCACGATGAGGCGGAAGAGGAGACGCGTCGCATGCTCGGCGTGTACCGCACGTTCATGGAGGAGTACATGGCCATGCCCGTGATCACTGGTCAGAAGACGGACGCCGAGAAGTTTGCGGGCGCGCTGCGCACCTACTGCACCGAAGCCATGATGCAGGACAACAAGGCGCTGCAGGCCGGCACCTCGCACAACCTGGGGCAGAACTTCGCCAAGGCCTTCGACCTGACCTTCCAGAACGAGGCCGGCCAGATGGATCACGCGTGGAACACCTCCTGGGGCGTGTCCACGCGCATGATCGGCGGTCTCGTCATGACCCATGGCGATGACGCGGGTCTGCGTCTGCCGCCGCGCCTTGCGCCCATCCAGATGGTCATCGTGCCCATCTGGAAGACCGACGAGGAGAAGGTGGCCACCATCGAAGCGGCCAAGCGCATTGCCGACGACCTGGGCAGCTTCAAGCGCCCGGATCACGAGCGCATTCGTGTGCATGTGGACGACCGCGTGGGCATCAAGCCAGGCGCCAAGTACTACCACTGGGAACTGCGTGGCATTCCGCTGCGCATGGAGATCGGTCCGCGCGACCTCGCGCAGCAGAGTGGCATGCTGGTGCGCCGTGACACGCGCGAGAAGCGTCCGATTGCCTTCGAGACGCTGCGCACCGAGCTGCCGGTGGTGCTGGAGCAGATCCAGGCCGACATGCTGGCCGCTGCCCGCGCACGACTCGAGGCCAACAGCATCCGTGAGCCCATCAGCTATGAGCGCTTCAAGGAAGTGATGGAGGGGCCCGGCGCCTTCGTCTATGCCGGTTGGAACGGCGACCCGGCCGTGGAGGCGCGCGTGAAGGAGGAGACCAAGGCCACCATCCGCTGCATCCCCGATCCCGAGTTCCGTTCACCGGTGGCGCCCACGACCTGCATGGTGACCGGCGAGCCTGCCAAGTATGAGGTCGTGTGGGCCAGATCGTACTGACGCCCGCCGATGGTGCGCCGTCGGTGACGGCCAGCGGCTTCGTGCGCCGCGATGGCGTGCTGTGCGCGGAGCAGGTGCCGCTTCCGGCCATCGCGGCGGCTGAAGGCACGCCGGCCTACGTGTACAGCGCGTCCACCATCCGGTCGCGCTACCGGGCGCTCGCCGAGGCCTTTGCCGGTGTGGATCATCACATCCACTTTGCGGTCAAGGCCAATTCCAACCTCGCCGTACTCGCGCTGCTGCGTGAGCTGGGCGCCGGGGTGGACATTGTGTCGGGCGGCGAACTGCAGCGGGCGCTGGCCGCCGGGTTTCGTGGCGGCGATGTGGTGTTCAGCGGCGTCGGCAAGACGGTCGAGGAAATCGATGCGGCGCTGCAGGCCGGTGTCCGCCTCATCAACATCGAGTCGGAAGCCGAGCTGGAGGTGGTGAACGCCCGTGCCGCGCTGCGCGGCATGGTGGCGCCCATCGCCATCCGCGTGAATCCCGAAGTCACGGTGGACACGCCGCACGCGTACATCAAGACCGGCGAGAAGGGGCAGAAGTTCGGTATTCCGCGCGACGACGTCACGCGACTGCTTGGTGTGATTGCCGAGCGCCCCCACGTGGCGCTGCGCGGTCTTGGCATGCATCTCGGCTCGCAGATCAGCAATGCCGTGCCACTGCGTGACGCGTTGCCGCGCCTTCTCGACGCCGCCACGCAGGCCCGCGCCATGGGGCATGCGCTGCAGTATCTCGACGTGGGTGGCGGGCTGTCGGTGCCGTATGCGCCCGGTGAACTTCCGGTCGATCTGCCGGACTATGCCGCCGCCGTGCGCGCGGCCGTTGCGGACACCGGTCTCACCCTGCTGCTCGAGCCCGGCCGCTTCCTCGTGGCCGAAGCGGGCGTGCTGCTGACGACGGTGTTGTATCGCAAGCACGCTGCCGGCAAGGACTTTGTGGTGACCGATGCCGGCATGAGTGATCTCATCCGTCCGGCGCTGTACCATGCCTATCATGGCATCGAGGCCGTGCAGGAGTCCACGGAGCGCCTCACGGCCGACGTGGTGGGCCCCATCTGCGAGTCCGGCGACTTCTTCGCCAAGGACCGCGACTTGCCCGCAGTGCACGCCGGCGATCTGCTCGTGCTGCAGACGGCCGGCGCCTACGCCTTCTCGATGGCGTCCAACTACAACACCCGCCCGCGACCGGTGGAGGTGCTCGTTGATGGCGAGCGCTTTGCCGTGGTGGGCGCACGCGAAACGTTCGACGATCTCGTTCGCCGCGAGCGTCTTTCCCCCGAGTGGAGATCCGCCTGATGCGCATTGGCCTGCTGTCCGACACGCACGACCGTGTGCCCGCCGTGAGGGCCCTGCTGGAGCAGATGCTGGCTGGCGGCGTGTCGCTGGTGATGCACGCCGGTGACTACTGCTCACCGTTTTCGCTGCAGCCCTTCCAGGATCTGTCACTGCCGCTGCTTGGCGTGTTCGGCCGCAATGACGGCGACCGCGATGCGCTGGTGGCGGCGGCGCGCACGGGCTTTGGCGCGGCCGAACTGTACGAGTCGCCGCACAGCTTCGATCTCGGAGGCAAGTCGGTGCTGCTCATTCATGACCTCGCCGACGTGCACCAGCGCAGCATCGACGGACACGAGGTCATCGTGCACGGCTTCACGCACATCCCCGAGATGAAGACGCGCGGAGATTCGCTGCTGGTCAATCCCGGCGAAGGCTGCGGCTGGCTGCACGGCGCACCCACCGGCGCGATCCTCGATCTCGAAACCAAGGCCGTGGAATTCCTCAAGCTCACCGGACCGGAGTGGAAGTCCTGATGGCGCACGCAACCGACAGCCGCATCCTCATCCTCGACTGCGGGTCGCAGTTCACGCAGCTCATCGCGCGCCGTGTCCGCGAGGCCCGGGTGTATTCGGAGATTCACCCGCCGACGAAGTCACTGGAGTGGATTCGCGCGTGGAAGCCCACCGGGATCATCCTGTCGGGTGGCCCGAGTTCGGTGACGGATGCCGATGCGCCCACCGTGCCGCGTGAGCTGCTCGACATTGCCCCCGTGCTCGGCGTGTGCTACGGCATGCAGCTGATTGCGCACCTGGAGGGCGGGGCCGTGGTGGGTGGCGGTCGCCGCGAATACGGACGCGCCGAAGTCACGATCGACGAGGCGGCGGGGATGTTTGCCGGCTTCACGGCCGGCGAGAAGACCACGGTGTGGATGAGCCATGGCGACCACGTCGAAACGGTGCCGCCGGGATACGTGGCCACGGCGCACAGCGGCAGCACCTGCGCCGGATTCCGTCATGCCACCAAGCCCATTCATGCGGTGCAATTCCACGCCGAGGTGCATCACAGTGCACGCGGCGCGGAAATCATCGAGAACTTCCTGTTCACGGTGTGTCACTGCACGCCGGACTGGACGCCTGGCCATTTCATCGACCAGGAAGTCGCGCGTATTCGCGAGCTGGTGGGCGACCGGCAGGTGATCTGCGGGCTCTCCGGCGGCGTCGATTCGAGCGTCGCCGCAGCACTCGTGCACAAAGCCATCGGGGATCAGCTCACCTGCATCTTCGTCGACACCGGCCTGTTGCGCCTGCATGAGCGTGAACAGGTGGAGCGCACCATGGGTGCACACCTCGGCATCCGGCTCATCACCGTCCGCGCGGAGGAGCGCTTCCTCACGGCGCTGGCTGGCGTGGGAGAACCCGAGCGCAAGCGCAAGATCATCGGTGAGCACTTCATTCGAGTGTTCGAAAGCGCGTCGGCGGAAGCCGGCAAGGATGCGGCCTTCCTCGTGCAGGGCACGCTGTATCCCGACGTCATCGAGTCGGTGAGCGCCAAGGGTGGCCCCTCGGCCACCATCAAGACGCATCACAATGTGGGTGGTCTGCCCAAGGACATGAAGTTCGCGCTCATCGAACCGCTGCGTGAACTGTTCAAGGACGAAGTGCGCAACGTGGGCCGCGAGTTGGGGCTGCCCGAGGAAATGGTGGGGCGTCATCCCTTCCCGGGCCCCGGCCTCGCCATCCGCGTGCTGGGTGAGGTCACGCCGGCGGCGCTCGACATGCTGCGCCGCGCCGACGCCATCTACCTCGAGGAAATCCGCGCCGCGGGCCTCTATCCGGACATCTGGCAGGCCTTTGCCGTGTTCCTCCCCGTGCGCTCGGTGGGCGTCATGGGTGACGGCCGCACCTACGAGCACGTGATTGCGCTGCGCGCCGTGACGAGCACCGACGGCATGACGGCCGACTGGTATGCCTTCCCGCACGAGGTGCTGGGCCGCATTTCCAGTCGCATCATCAACGAAGTGGACGGCGTCAATCGTGTGGTGTACGACGTCAGCTCCAAGCCCCCCGCCACCATCGAGTGGGAGTGATCCGATGAGCCTGCGCCGTTGCCTTCCGTTCTCCGGCGCCGCGTGGCGTCGTACCCTGGTACTGGCGTCCGTGGCCGCGCTGGCCGCGTCCGCACCGCTGCACAGCGTGCTCGAGGCGCAGAATGCCGCGCAGGGCAGTGCGCCAACCCATGGCGTCCGCCCGCGACGTCTGGCCATTCGCGGCGCCATGGTGGTGGAAGGCAACGGCACCCCGGCCGAGGGGCCCAAGGACATCATCATCGAAGGCAATCGGATCGTGCAGATCGTGAGCCTCGATCCGGTTGCCGTGCAAAGCGGCACGGCGCGGCGGCCACCGGCCGACGTGGAAATCGATGCCCGCGGCAAGTACGTGGTGCCCGGCCTCATCAACCTGCACGGCCATGTGCAGGACGAACGCGGCGGCATTGCGCAGCCACTCGACTATCAGTTCAAGCTCTGGCTGGGCATGGGCGTCACCACGGTGCGCGATGTGTCCAGCGAGACACCCAAGACGCTGGCCCTCCGGTCGCGCAGCCTGAACGGTGAGGTCATGGCGCCGCGCTTCTACGTGTATGCGCGCTACGCCTACATGCCGGTGCCGCAGAACGAAACCGAGGCGCGGCAGCGCGTGCGCGACCTCAAGGCGCAGGGTGTGGACGGTCTCAAGCTGTTCGGCATGGACAAAGACGTGTACGGACCGGTGCTCGACGAGGCGCGCAAGCAGGGACTGCGCGTGGCGCATCACATGGCCGTGGACGAAACCAATGCCCTCGATGCCGCCGCGCACGGTCTCACGTCCATCGAGCACTGGTACGGTGTGCCCGACGCCGCCATTCCCGATGGCGTGCAGCACTTTCCGTCCAACTTCAACTACGCAGACGAGGGCATGCGCTTTCGTCTGGCCGGACGCCTCTGGCGCGAGGCCGATCCGGCACGTCTGCAGGAAGTGCTCAAGGCCATGGTGAAGGGCGGGGTGGCCTGGAACCCCACGCTCGACATCTACGAAGCCAGCCGCGACCTGCAGCGCGCCGAGACGCAGCCGTGGTACGCCGAGTATCTGCATCCGACGTTGGAGAAGTTCTTCAAGCCGGATCCGGCCAATCACGGCTCGTACTTCGCCAATTGGAGCAGCACCGATGAGGCGTACTGGAAGGAGAACTACCGCATCTGGTTTCAGGCCGTGCGTGACTTCGAGCGCCTTGGCGGAGTAATCGGGGCAGGGGAAGACGCGGGCTTCATCTACCAGATCTACGGCTTCGGCCTCATTCGCGAACTCGAGTTGCATCAGGAAGCCGGTTTCCAGCCACTCAAGGTGCTGCAGCACGTCACGGCCAATAACGCCGCCATTCTCGGTGAAGGGCAGCGGCTCGGTCGCGTGCGCCCGGGATACCTGGCCGATCTCGTGGTGGTGAACGGCAACCCGCTCGAGGACCTCAAGGTGTTCTATCCGCCGCGCGCCGATGCGGCGGCGGGGCCGGGCGGCGGGGTGGCATGGACGATCAAGGACGGCATTCCCTACGACGCGCCGCGCCTGCTGCGCGAGGTGCGGGAACTCGTGCAGAGCGCAAAGACGAAGTCATCACGATGAGTTGCGGCGGGCCATGAGCAGTACGGGACGCGCGCGCGGGTGGCAGCAGGACCTGCGTGACATGGCGCAGGTGGCCGCGCCCATTGTGCTCATCAACGTCGGCATTCAGGCCATGGGGCTGGTCGACACGCTCATGGTTGGTCGACTGGGCGGCGCCGCCATCGCTGCCGTGGCCCTCGGCAACTTCTACTTCTTCAACGTCAGCGTCTTCGGCATCGGGCTGCTGTTTGCGCTCGATCCGGTGGTGGCGCAGGCGGTCGGCGCCGGTGACTCGGAGGCGGTGTCACGCGGCGTGCAGCGCGGCCTGCTGATGGCCAGCGCCGTAGCGGTGGTGGTGATGCTGGCGCTGCTGCCCGGCGAGTGGTTGCTGGGCTCCCTGCGTCAGCCGCCCGAAGTGGTGAGTGAGACGGCCGTCTACGCGCGCCGCCGTCTGCTCGGCGCCTTGCCGTTTTTCGTGTTCAACGTGTTCCGCCAGACGCTGCAGGCCATGGGGCCCACGCGTCCCATCATTGCGGCGGCCCTCGTGGCCAATGTGGTCAACGCACTCGCCAATTGGTTGCTCATCGAGGGGCGCGGCGGATTTCCCGCCCTGGGCGTGGAAGGCGCCGGCTACGCCACGGCGATCTCCATGTGGGTGATGTGTCTCGTGCTGGGCTGGCTGGCCTGGCCGCTGCTCCGTCCGACACTCAAGCCGTGGCGACCGGAAGTCTGGGATGCCGCCCCCATGTGGCGGATGCTGCGCATCGGCGCGCCGATCGGCACACAGTGGTTCTTTGAGAGCTTTGCCTTTGGTCTCACCGCCCTGTTCATGGGGTGGATGGGCACGGCGGCCCTGGCTGGTCACGAAATCGCCCTCAGCATGGCCGCCATGACCTTCATGGTGCCCTTGGGTATCAGCGGGGCGGCAGCGGCCGTGGTGGGCCGCGCCATCGGCCGTGGCGACCTGTCCTCGGCGCGCAGTGACGCCGCGGCCGCCATCATCTGCGGCGTGGGCTTCATGAGCATCAGCGCACTCGTGTTCATCCTGGCGCCCGAGTGGCTGGCCACCCGCTACACCAGCGAGGCGGCCACTGTCGCCGTCGCCGTGGCCCTGATTCCACTGGCGGGGTGGTTTCAGATATTCGACGGCTTGCAGGCCGTCACGAGCGGGGTGCTTCGCGGCGTCGGTGACACGCGCATCCCGGCCATCCTGCACATGGTGGCCTTCTGGGGCATTGGTGTTCCGCTGGGGTATGTGCTGGGCTTCCACACCGGCTATCGGGAGCGCGGCTTGTGGATTGGTCTGGTGGCGGGCCTGGCAGCCGCGGCGCTGCTGCAGAGCGCCCGGGTGTGGCGACGCCTGCGCGCACCCATCCGCCGCGTTGTCGTGGATCACTGACCGCGCTGGGCCCGAAGTCCGCAGATCCGGACTGCCATTCCCTCTGGACGGTCCCGCCATGAAGCCCTAGCGTAGGAGCGCCATGTCAGGCCTTTCGAGTCCCTTCCGCCCCGGGATACGTCGCCAGCTCGCGCTGCTGGCGGTGGCCCTCACGATTCCGCTGGCGGTGCTGGCCGTGCTCCGCGCGTTCGAACGGGCGCAGCGTGAGCAGAGGGAACTGGCGGAGCAGGGACGGCAGGCGGCGACGCGCGCCACGCAACTGCTCGATGACGACGTCACCCGCGCGAGACTGCTGCTGGCGGGGGCCTCGCGCCTGCTCGACCCTCGCGAACCGACCGCACGCAACGACTCGCTGATCTCCGCGATCTTTCGCGATGCCTCGAGCGGATTCAGCAACATCTGGTTGGCTGACGTGCAGGGCAACGTCCGTGGCACGCTGGTACCGCTCTCGATGTTCCGTCGCATGCCGTCGCTGGCCACGGCGGTGTACTTTCGCGATGTCGTACAATCCGGGCAATTCACGATCAGTCAGCCGGTTCGGTCAATTGTCGATTCCGCCGCGCAATGGGTCATTCCGTTCATGCAGCCGGTGCGCGAGGCGGGCAGCGGCGCGCTGCTGGGTTATGTCGGAGCCGGCTTGCGCATCGACCGGATGGCCGCCGTGCGCTACATGGAATCACTGCCGCCCAATTCGGTGCTGACCGTGCTGCGGTCCGACGGGCGGGTGTTTCTGCGCAGCCTCGATCTCGAGCATTGGATCGAGCGCAACTTTGCGGAGTCGACGGCGTTCAGGGACGACCCCAAGTTGCCGTCCACGCTCTGGGAACTGCGTTCGCTCGACGGCACCAATCGCATTGTGGCCCAGCAGCCCCTGCGCACCTTCGATGCCATCGCCTATGTCGGGGTGCCGGTCACCGCGAGTCTGGCGCAGGTGCAGCGGCAGTTGCGCGTGGACCTGGCACTCGGGTTGCTGCTGATCACCGCCATGTCGGCGGTCGCGATCATCTTTGCCTCGCGCATTGCCGGTCCGATCGAAGAAGTCACACTGGTGGCGACCGCTCTCGCGCAGGGCGAAACAGGTCGGCGCGCCACGGTGCATGGGGTCACCGAGGTCGCCGAGTTGGGACGCGCCATGAACGCGATGGCTGACGCGGTCGCGGATCGCGAACAGGCATTGGCGCAGAGTGAGGCGCGGTACCGGCAGTTGTTCGCCACCAGTCCGCTGCCCACCGTGATCTGGCGATTGTCCGACGGACGCCTCGAGCAGGTGAACGACGCGGCGCGCGCCTTCTTTGGAGAACGGGCCGACCTGGAGGAGCGCACCCGCATTCTGGACTTGTTCGACGAGGGGGAGCACGACCGCTTTGCGTCGCTGCCCCTGCCGATCGAGTCCGGTACGCTGCGCGCGGGCGCATGGCAGGTGCCCGATGCACGCGGCGATCTGCGCACCATGGAGCTCGTGATCGGGCGACTGGAACGCCAGAACCAGACCCTGGCCATGGGCGTGCTGCTCGACGTCACCGATCGCCTGCGCGCCGAGGTGGCGCTCGAGCAGTCACGCGCGGCGTTGCAACAGGCGCAGCAACTCGAGGCGCTGGGTGCATTCGCCGGGGGCATTGCGCATGACTTCAACAACTACCTGTCGGCGATCGCCACCAATGCGGAGCTGCTCCGCGATGCGCCGGCACTCGATGACGACGAGCGACGGGAGGCCTCCGAAATCCTCGCGGCCGCCCAGCGCGCGTCTCATCTCACGAAACAGATCCTCGTGTTCAGCCGGCGGCAGGTGGTGCAGGAAGATCCGATCGACATCAACGCCGAACTGCAGGGGCTCGAGCATCTCGTCACGCGTCTTGTGGGTGAGCGGGTGGCCGTCGAACTGGACTGCGCGGCCGACGTGCCGGCGGTGATGTTCTCGCCCGAGCGCTTCGAGCAGGTCATCCTCAACCTGGCGGCCAATGCGCGCGATGCCATGCCGCATGGCGGTCGTCTGACCTTCACCACACGGCGGCGTGGCGATGATCGGGTGACGCTGACCGTCTCGGACAGCGGGCAGGGCATTGCCGCCGATGTGCTGCCGCGCATCTTCGAACCCTTCTTCACCACCAAGTCCCGGGACCGCGGCACGGGGCTCGGACTGGCCATGGTCTACAGCATCGTCACCGGCTCGCGCGGTGACATTCGCGTGACCAGCGCGCCCGGAGCGGGCACCACGTTTCATCTCAGTTTTCCGGCGGCCATGCAGGCGGCTACGCGCGAAACGCGGGCCGATCAACCCGCTGCGTCCATGCGTGGCCGCGAGCACATCCTGGTGGTGGAGGATGATTCCGCCGTACGCTCGGCCACGGTGGCCCTGCTGGCCCGCGCCGGCTATCAGGTGTCATCGGCGGCCGGCGCGGCGGAGGCCGAGGCCGCACTCGCCGCGATGGGTGTGCCACCGCAACTGCTGCTCAGCGATGTCGTCATGCCCGACGTGTCGGGACCCGAGCTCGTGGCCCGTGTTGAACACCGCTACCCGAACATGCGCGTGGTGTTCATGAGCGGCTTCGCAGACGACGATGCCGTCATGCGCGGCGTTGCGGCGCGTGAACTCGCACTGGTTGCCAAACCATTCAGTGCCAGCGAACTCCTCGGAACCATCCGCCGGATACTCGACGCGGCGTCCACGTGAGACCGTGAACGCCGCGCTGTGCTGATTCGCCATCGAGGGAGAAACGCGTCTAGACGCGCTTCTCTTCAAGCAGGGCCATGAACTGCGCCGGTGTCTCGAGCTCGAGCAGACGACCTGGCACGTCGCTCTCCTTGCTGAACTGCGCGATCTTCCCGAGCACCGGCAGGTACTGGTTGGAGACCTCGAGCGGCGGCGCGACGATGAGGAAGAAGAAGTTGACGGGCTTGTCGTCGATGGCCTTGAAGTCCACGCCGTCTCGCTTGCGGCCAAAGGCCACCCGGAGACGGTTCACGACGAGCGAGCGGCAATGCGGAATCGCGATGCCACGACCGATCCCCGTTGAGCCGAGGTTTTCGCGTCGCTTGAGCATCTTGAACAGCATGCCCTCGGACTTCTCATCGAGCTTGAGCAGCCCGATGAGTTCCTTGAGAATTTCGTCCTTGCTCGTGCCTTGCAGCTCGAGCTGGACAGCGTCTTCGGAGAAGAACTCGCGCAGTTCCATAGCCTCGTATGCTAACACCCGGACGCCCTGAGTCAAACAGTCCGGTTCGGCACGCGTTGCCCGGCCCCCCCGGCTGTGGTAGCTTCAACTCCATGGCCCGCAAGACGTTCCCGTTTTCCGTCCCCAACCGGACTCCCCTGTACCTGGCCCCCATGGCCGGGATTTCAGAGTCCCCGTTCCGCCGGCTGTGCCATCAGCACGGGGCGGACGTGGTGGTCACGGAGTTTCTGTCGGCTGAAGGTATCCGCCGGGAAAACCAGGCCACCATCAGCAAGCTGCGCTTTGCAGCCGAGGAGCGGCCCATCGGGGTGCAGATCTTCGGGGCGGATCCCAAGGCCATGGCCGATGCCGCCGCAATGGTCACCGACCTGTTTGCGCCGGACTTCGTGGACATCAATTTCGGCTGCCCGGTCAAGAAGGTGGTGCGTCGCAACGGCGGGTCCGGCTGCCTCAAGGACATGGACCTGGTGGAGGACATCATCCGCTCGGTGTCCCGGGCCACGCCCCTGCCGGTCACGGTCAAGACGCGCAGCGGCTGGAACGAGGAGATGCGCGACCCGGTGGGCATCGCCCTGCGCATGCAGGACGCCGGTGCCCGGGTGTTTGCGCTGCACGCCCGCACCCGCACGCAGATGTACAGCGGCAGTGCCAACTGGGATGAAATCGCCATGGTGGCCCAGGCGCTGGACATTCCGGTGCTGGGCAACGGCGACATCAAGACGCCGCAGGACGCCAAGCGCATGCTCGACCACACCGGCGCCGACGGCATCATGATCGGGCGCGGGTCCTACGGACAGCCGTGGATCTTTCGTCAGGCGCGTGCCCTGTTTGACGGGCAGCCCATGCCGGACACGCCGCCAGTGGCCGAGCGCTTTGCGGTGGCGCTCGAGCACGCGCGCATGGTGCAGGCCTATGAAGTGGACGCCGTGGGTGCGGCCCTCGAGTTCCGCAAACATCTGGGCTGGTACGTGAAGGGGCTGCCCAATTCGGCCGACCTGCGTGCACGTCTGCATCAGGTGCGCGACTTTGCCGAGGTGGAGCGCATCTTCACCGAGTATCTCGCCTTTTACGACGACTACGTGGCGCGTGGTGTGCCGTCGCGAGACCCGGATGTGTCCGATCTGACCTGCGAGGCGGCCTGATCGGTCTGGCAGGCCGGCACGCGGCAGCCCACTGCTGGTTGCCGGAACGACATGGGCCGGTGTAGTGTACGAGTGCAGTACAACGCAGGACCGTTCGAACCGGGGGTGACTGGCTTCGACGGGGTTGGTGAAATTCTGGTAGCGTGCCCAGGTACTCGAGCACCTGGTAAAACACTCGGGAAAACCACAATCGCGAACAACAACCTCGCGCTCGCTGCCTAACCTTCGGGTTACGTAGCAGTGCTCACGGCGCAGCCCGCCCGGGGCGGCACGTGAGTATCGCAAATCTGGGCTAGTCTCGGTGTGCGCCTTCCGCACCGAGGCGAAACTCTAGAAGGCTTGTCCTGAGGTGGGCTTCCTGTTGGCCAGCCGATGGAGACCTCAATCAACAGGATACGCACGTAGAATCCGGGGTGGATCTAGTCTCGGACAGGGGTTCGATTCCCCTCACCTCCACTCAGCATGAAGGGCCCGGAGCAATCCGGGCCCTTCGTGTTTTTTGTCTACTTCTTGAGGTAGCGTTCGGGAATGGGATTGTCGGGCCGCTCCGCGTCCCAGTAGATGGAGACCACCCACCAGCGCGTTCCGTCGTTCAGCAACTGAATGCTGTTGATGCCGCGCTGAAATGGTTTGGCGTCGGCCAGCGTGCGCTTGGAGTCATAGACGCTGAACACCTGGGTGATGCGGCCAAAGGTGTCCACTGACCGGCCGATCTCCCGCTCGAAGAAGCCATCGCGCTCGAGGCTGGTGCCGGCGCGCTGCGCGTACTCCTCCGGTGTCCAGACCACGGCCCTTGCCGGCTGGCCGGCGGGTCCACCGGTGGGAATGAGGCGCGCTCCCGGAATGAACAGGGAGCGGAAGCGATCCCAGTCGCGCTTCTGGCCGGCCGGACCGGATATCACGTCATACAGCGCGGCCAGAATGGCGTCGAGCGACGCCACGTCGGCCGGGCGCGCGGCCGGTGGCAGCGAAGCGGTCGCCGGAGCCGTCGCAGGCGCCGCCTGGGCAACCAGTGCCTCGGTGGCTGGCATGGCGAAGGCACCGAGTACAACCACTGCGGCAAGACGAACCCGCGCGGCGGCCGAACTACGGCGCGGACGGGCGGGATCGCGGGGGGTGGTGTGGGGGAGTGTCATGGCGCGACGATAGCGCGCCACGCGCTAGGACGCCAGCGCCGCGTGCGCAGCCGCCAACCGGGCCACCGGTACGCGAAATGGCGAGCACGACACGTAGTCGAAGCCGGACTGATGGCAGAAGGTCACGCTGCGCGGGTCGCCGCCGTGCTCCCCGCAGATACCCACCTTGAGCCCCGGCGTGGTGTCGCGCCCGTCGCGCACGGCAAGCCGGATGAGCTTGCCCACACCCTTGGTGTCGAGCACCTGGAACGGGTCATCGGGCAGCAGGCCGCGGTCGAGGTAGTGCGGAAGGAAGCGACCGGCGTCATCACGCGACAGGCCAAAGGTGGTCTGCGTGAGATCGTTGGTGCCGAAGGAGAAGAAGTCGGCCTCGGCCGCAATCTCATCGGCGGTCAGGGCAGCGCGTGGCAGTTCGATCATCGTACCCACGAGATACTGCACCTGATCGCCCATGACGCCCATGACCTGCTCCGCGGCCCGCTCGATGATGGCCCGCTGATGCCGGAGTTCCGACACGTCGGACACCAGCGGCACCATGATCTCGGGCTGCACGTCGATCCCACGCCGCTGCGCGCGCACCGCCGCCTCGAAGATGGCGCGCGCCTGCATCTCGGTGATTTCCGGGTACACGATCCCGAGACGGCAGCCACGATGCCCCAGCATGGGGTTCGTTTCGCGCAGTGCCGAGACAACCCGCTGCAACTCCTGCCGCGAGAGGCCGAGCGACGCGGCCAGCAGTGACGATTCCTCGCCGCCATGCGGCAGGAATTCATGCAGGGGCGGATCGAGCAGGCGAATGGTCACCGGCAGGCCGTCCATGGCCTGGAAGATGCCCTCGAAGTCGGCGCGCTGCATGGGCAGCAACTTCTCGAGTGCGCGCCGACGTCCTCCCTCATCGCGGGCGACGATCATCTCGCGCATGGCGGTGATGCGATCGCCCTCGAAGAACATGTGCTCGGTGCGGCAGAGCCCGATGCCTTCGGCGCCGAAGTTGCGCGCCACGCGGGCGTCGCGCGGTGTGTCGGCGTTGGCGCGCACCCGCAGGCGACGATCCGCATCGGCCCAGGCCATGAGGCGATGGAAGCGCTGGTACGACGGGGCATCCTCCGGCGCCACGGCGCCGTTGATGACGCGCATGACCTCACTGGGCTGCGTGGGCAGATCGCCGAGGAACACTCGGCCGGTGCCACCATCGAGCGTCAGCCATTCCCCTTCGGTGACGGTCACGTCGCCCACCTTCATGCTGCGCTGCTCGTGCGAGATCTCGAGCGAGGTGCAGCCCACGATGGCGCACTTGCCCATGCCGCGCGCCACCACCGCGGCATGACTGGTCATGCCACCACGAGCGGTGAGCACTGCGCGCGCCGCCACGATGCCATGGAAGTCTTCGGGCGTGGTTTCTTCACGCACCAGCACCACCTGTTCACCACGCTGGGCGCGCTGCTCGGCCACGTCGGGATCGAACACCGCCATGCCGCTCGCCGCGCCCGGACTGGCCGGCAGGCCCACGGCAATGGGCGTCGCGTGAGCCGTCGCGGCAATGACCCGATGCAGCACCTGATCGAGTTGCGCCGGCTGAATGCGTCGCACGGCGTCGCGCGGCGTGATCAAGCCCTCGTCCACCATGTCGAGTGCAATGCGCAGCGCCGCCGGGGTGGTGCGCTTGCCGGTGCGCGTCTGCAGCAGATACAGCTTTCCGCGTTCGACGGTGAACTCGATGTCCTGCATGTCGCGAAAATGCTGCTCGAGGCGATGCTGTGTTTCGAGCAACTGCTCGTAGGCGCCGGGCAGTCGCTGCGCCATTTCCTCGATGGGCAGCGGCGTCCGGATGCCGGCGACGACATCCTCACCCTGCGCATTGACGAGAAACTCGCCGTAGAAGCGGTGCTCCCCCGTGCTCGGGTCGCGCGTGAACGCCACGCCCGTGCCGGAATCATCGCCCATGTTGCCGAACACCATGGCCACGATGTTGACCGCAGTGCCGAGGTCGTGCGCGATGCCGTTCACACGCCGGTAGTCGACGGCCTTCTTGAGCGTCCAGGATTGCCACACCGCCTCGATGGCGCCCCAGAGCTGCACCTGCGGATCGTGCGGAAAGTCCTGGCCGGTGACCGCGTGCACCAGCTGGTGATACTCGCCCACCAGCGACTGCAGCGCCTCGGCGGACAGCTCGGCGTCGCTCGCCGCGCCCGTAACCAGTCGCTTGGTGGCAAGCAGCTGCTCGAAGCGGTGGATGGGTACTCCCATGACCACATCGCCGTACATCTGCACGAAGCGGCGATAGGAGTCCCAGGCGAAGCGGGGGTTGCTGCTTGCGGCCGCCAGCCCCGCCACCGTGTGGTCGTTGAGCCCGAGATTGAGGATGGTCTCCATCATGCCGGGCATGCTCACGGCCGCGCCGGAACGCACACTCACCAATAGGGGATTGGCCGCATCGCCGAAGCGCTTGCCGGATGCCTCTTCGAGTTGCGACAGCGCCGCGGCCACTTCCTCCCGCAGGGCGTCGGCCACCTGCCGGTCCGCCAGATACGCCATGCATTGATCGGCTGCAATTGTGAAACCGGGAGGCACGGGCACCCCGAGATTCGTCATCTCGGCGAGGTTGGCGCCCTTGCCTCCCAGTTTGGTTTTCATGTCCCGCGTTCCGTCTGCCCTGCCATTGCCGAAGGAGTAGACGGAGCGTTGCATCAGGGACACTCGCAGACTGCAGGGTGAATGGGTGAGGTCAGCGACCTCTGGGGAGTCCCGCGGCACTACCGGCACGCAGCAGCTCGGGCTCCGCCGGCGTGGCGGTGGGGTACTGGCCCGAGAAACACGCATGACAATACCCCTTCGGCCCTTCCGGCATGGCCGAGAGCATGCCGTCGATCGAGAGGTATCCGAGGGAATCAACGCCCAGGTGGCGGGTGAGTTCCTCGTGGGTCATCTGCGCCGCAATGAGCTCCTCGCGGCGCGGCGTGTCGATGCCATAGTAGCACGGACTGATGATGGGCGCACTGGATACGCGCATATGGACCTCGCGGGCACCGGCCGCGCGCACGAGGGACACCAGACCGCGCGTGGTGGTGCCACGCACGATGGAGTCGTCCACCATGACCACGCTCTTGCCCTCGATGATCTCACGCACCGGGTTGTACTTGACCTTCACCTTGGCATTGCGCCCGGCCTGGGTGGGCTGGATGAAGGTACGTCCGACGTAGTGATTGCGAATGAGCGCCAGCTCGTAGGGCAGGCGCGATTCCTCGGCAAAGCCGAGCGCGGCCGAATTGGAGGAGTCGGGCACGGCAAAGACCACATCGGCCGTGGGGGCCGGGCACTCGCGGGCGAGCTGGCGGCCCAGTGCACGACGCGAGCGATCGACCGACCCGCCAAACACCTTGCTGTCCGGCCGGGCAAAGTACACATGCTCGAACACGCAGCGCGTGACCGGCGAGGCCTCCAGCGCCATGAGCGAGCGAACACCGTGCCGATCGACCGCAACGATTTCGCCCGGCAGCACCTCACGTTCCACCACTGCGCCAACGATATCGAGCGCGCAGGTTTCGGACGCGAACACCCAGGAATCGGCGAGGCGTCCCATCACCAGCGGACGCCAGCCATGGGGATCGCGCGCGACCACCACCGTTTCGTCGAGCACGACCAGCAGGCAGTAGGCACCCTCCACGCCGCGCAGCGCCTCGGCCACCCGCGCCTCCGGCGTGTCCCCCGTGGCGCGGGCGATGCGGTGCACGATGACCTCGGAGTCCATCGTGCTGGCGAAGATGGCACCGCCATCCTCGAGGTCGCGTCGCAGCTCGACGGCGTTGGTGAGATTGCCGTTGTGGGCCAACGCGATGTGCCCACGACGGACACGCGCCAGAATGGGCTGGGCGTTCTCGATGGCCGACGCACCGGCCGTGCTGTAGCGCGTATGACCAATGGCGATGGGTCCCTGCAGCGACTCCATCTCCTCGTCGTCAAACCCCTCCGACACGAGCCCCATGGCGCGCACCACGCGCGCACCGGTGGCGTCGTCCACGGCCACGATGCCGGCCGACTCCTGCCCGCGATGCTGCAGCGAATAGAGGCCCAGTTGCGTCAGGGCCGCCGCATCGCGGTGGCCATAGATCCCGAAGATTCCGCACATGTATGTAGCTCCTGCTCAGTCAGTGACCGGCGCGTGCGAGGCTGACACCGCATGCTCGGCCGGCGTCTCGCCGTCCATGGCCTGCGGAATGGCCTCGTGAAACGCCTTGGCCAACCAGGCCACCGGCGCGCGGAAGGTGTCGTCGGAAATGGTGAACTGCGCGCCGGCGTCGGCGTTGGTGACCCGGCCAATCACGCGGGCGGGAACGCCATGCGCCGCGGCAATGCGCAGCACGGCGGCGCTGTCTGCCGTGGACAGGACCACGCGGCCATGCGCCTCACCAAAGAGCACTGCACGGTGCGGCAGCAGGGCCCAGGGCGAGAGATCCACGGAGAAGCCGAAGAGTCGCGAGCGATCAAGCATCGCACACTCGGCCAGCGTCACCGCCAGCCCGCCATCGCTGCAGTCGTGCGCCGAACGCACCACACCCGCACCGATGGCCTCGAGCAGGGCATCGATGAGGCGGCGTTCCACGGCCGGGTCGCAGGCCGGCGGCGCACCGATGGTGAGGCCGTGCACCGTGAGCAGATACTCACTGGCGCCCAGCTCGTCAGTGCACTCGCCGAGCAGCACGATCTCGTCGCCTTCCTGCTGGAAGGCCGACGGCGTGACATGCGCGAGCGATTCAACCAGACCCACCATGCCAATCGTCGGCGTGGGGTGAATGGCGCCCTGCGGATTCTCGTTGTAGAGCGACACATTGCCGCCGGTGACCGGGGTCTCCAGCACCGTGCAGGCTTCTCCCATGCCGGCAATGGCCTCGCTCAACTGGAAGTACACCTCGGGCTTCTTGGGATTGCCGAAGTTGAGGTTGTTGGTGATGGCCTTGGGGCGGGCGCCGGTGCAGGCCACGTTGCGCGCCGCCTCACATACGGCCGCCCGTCCACCATTGCGCGGGGACAGCGCCACATGCCGGCCGTTGCCGTCAATGCAGAGCGCAATGGCCTTGTCGGTGCCACGCAGGCGCACCACGGCCGCATCGCTGCCGGGGCCGCGCACCGTGCTCGTGCGCACGGTGGAGTCGTACTGCTGCCAGACCCAGCGCTTGCTCGCGATGGTGGGCGACGCAAGCAGGCGCTCGAGCGTCCACGCATGATCCCGCTCTTCTTCCAGCGGCGTAACCTCGTGCGGATCCTGCGCACGCGCCGCCTTGAGCGCCTCGCTCTCGCGCGGCTCGAGTACGTACTGCGGACACTCCGTCACCAGACGGGATCCGGGGAACTCGGCCACCACCCGATCACCCTCGGTCACGCGATACACCGGCTCGGCGATCACCTCACCGATCACGGCCGCTTCCAGATCCCACTTGGCGAGGATCTTTCGCACTTCATCCTCGTGGCCTTGCTTGGCCACCACGAGCATGCGCTCCTGGGATTCCGACAGCAGGATCTCGTACGGTGTCATGCCCTGTTCGCGCACGGGCACCTTGGTGACATCGATGGTCACGCCCACATCGCCGCGCTCGGCCATCTCGGCCGACGATGAGGTGAGGCCCGCCGCGCCCATGTCCTGAATGGCCACGATGTGACCGCTGCGAATGAGTTCCAGCGAGGCTTCGAGCAGCAGCTTCTCGGTGAACGGATCGCCCACCTGCACCATGGGGCGCTTGGCGTCACTGGCCTCCGACAGATCTTCCGACGCGAACGACGCACCGTGGATGCCGTCGCGGCCCGTGCGCGCTCCCACCGCCATGATGGGGTTGCCCACGCCACTGGCCACCGCGCGCATGAGTTCGTCCTCGCGCATGAGGCCCACGCACATGGCGTTCACCAGCGGATTGCCTTCGTACGAGGGGTCGAACACCACCTCGCCACCCACCGTCGGCACGCCCACACAGTTGCCGTAGTCGCCGATGCCCTTCACGACACCCGCGAAGAGCCAGCGCACACGCGGACTGGTGAGCGGACCAAAGCGCAGGGAGTTGAGCAGGGCGATGGGACGCGCGCCCATGGTGAACACGTCGCGCAGAATGCCACCGACACCCGTGGCCGCGCCCTGGTAGGGCTCAACCGCCGATGGATGGTTGTGGGACTCGATCTTGAAGGCCACCGCCCATCCGTCGCCGACCGAGATGACACCGGCGTTTTCGCCGGGCCCCTGCAGCACCCACGGGGCCTTGGTGGGCAGACTCTTGAGCATCGGCCGCGAGTGCTTGTAGGAGCAGTGCTCACTCCACAGCGCGCTCACCACGCCAATCTCGGTGAAGGTGGGCGTGCGGCCCAGCATGTTCACCAGCCGTTCGTACTCGAATTCGGTGATGCCGTGCTCGGCAACCAGCGCCGGCGTGATGGCCGGATCGCCCGGACGCGGCGCAACCTGTGACACGGGCGCGGAGGTTGTAGACGTGGTCGAAGACTGACTCATGCCGACACGCCTCCCTGCAGTGTGTCGAGAATGGACTGAAAGAGGGGCAGGCCGTCGGTGCTGCCGAGCAGCGATTCCATGGCCCGCTCGGGGTGCGGCATCATGCCCAGCACGTTGCCCTCGGCACTGACGATGCCGGCGATGTTGCGCAGCGATCCGTTGGGATTGGCGGCCCGTGTCGGCTCGCCGTGCTCATCGACGTAGCGGAAGACGACCTGACCCTCCCCTTCGAGACGGGCCAGCGTGTCGGCGTCGGCGGTGTAGCGGCCGTCGCCATGAGCGACGGGAATGCGTACGAGCTGACCCACGTGGTACTGCGCGGTGAACCGCGTCGCGATGCTTTCCACCCGCAGCGTGACCGGCGCGCTCACAAAGCGCAGCGAGTCGTTTCGCAGCAGCGCACCGGGAAGAAGGCCTGCCTCGCAGGCAATCTGGAAGCCGTTGCAGATGCCCAGCACGAGCCCGCCGCGCTTGGCGTGCGCCACCACTTCCTGCATGATGGGGCTGAAGCGCGCGATGGCGCCGGCGCGCAGGTAGTCACCATAGCTGAAGCCGCCCGGCAGGATGACGAGATCCACGTCCTGCAGGTCGTGGTCCTTGTGCCACAGATATACCGCCTGCTGGCCGAGCAGGTCGGCCACGGCGTGGAAGGCGTCCTCGTCGCAGTTGGAACCCGGGAAGCGAACGATGCCGGCCTTCACGCGGGCTCCACGCTGGCAATGTCGTAGTCTTCCGTGACGGGATTGGCGAGCAGCTTGTCGCACATGGCGCGCAGGCTCTCGCGTGCCGCGTCAGCCGAAGCGGCTTCCGTCTCCACGATCACGTAGCGGCCCACGCGCACATCGCCAACGGCGGCGAAGCCCAGCGAGTGCAGGGCGTCGGCCACCGCCTTGCCCTGCGGATCGAGGATGCCGCGCCGCGGAACGATGTGGATGGCGCAACGGAAACGGCTCATGCGGAAGACTCCTCGGAACCGGTCTCTTGACCGGAAGGGGGACGTGGGGAACGCCGGCGCCGACGGCGACGGCGGGGAGTGCTCGGTTCCATGCGCTCGTCGTCGTCGTCCTCGTCCGCATCCTCGCGGCCGGGCAGACGGTCGAGCAGACCGAGAAACACGGTGCGCCCGATGCCGAAGAGCACATAGCCCATCAGCGCCGGGAAGAAGAACTTCTTGGGCAGGAAGATCACGCCAATGAAGGTGCCCACCACGAGCAGGAACCCGAGTATGCCCTTGATGGTGCGGAAGTTGACCGTGGGCACCTTGGCGTACTGCACGTTGCTGATCATCAGCATGCCGAGACCGAGCATGACCCAGCGCAGCATCTGGTGCCACGGGAGGTCACCGATCAGCGTCTCGGTGTACAGCGGCGTCTGACTGAACCAGTAGTACGTGGCCAGCGTCATGCCCGCCGCGGGGCTTGGCAGTCCCATGAAGTGCGTGGTCTTGCGGCCGGCCTGCTCCACGTTGAAGCGCGCCAGGCGCATGACGGCGCAGGCGGTGAAGAAGAAGCAGAAGATCCACTCCCACCGCGAACTCTGGAACACCGCGAAGTACATGATCAGCGCCGGCGCGGTGCCAAAGGAAATGGCATCCACCAGCGAATCGAGTTCCTCGCCGAAGCGCGAGCCCGTCTTGGTGGCGCGCGCAATGCGCCCGTCGAGCGAGTCGGCAATGGCGCCGAACACGATGAACCGCGCGGCCGCGTCGAAGTTGCCGCGCGACGCCGACACGATGGCAAAGATGCCGAAGAACAGGTTCGCCAGCGTGAACCCGTTTGGCAGCGCGATGGCGGCCGCCTGCCGCGGACGCAACCGCCGGCGTGGTTTGGCGTCGTCCATCATGGCCAGGCCACCAGCAAGGTGAGGACCGCACCGACATAGGCCAGCAGCCAGAGCACCCACGACCGCCGCCACAGTGCGCCTGCGAACAGGGCCAGTGTGGCCACACCCACGAGGGCGACAAGGGGCAGGGACGCGGACAGCGCGCTCACGCGGGGACCGGGAGGCCGAGGCGTGTGTAGTCGAGCGCGGCGCCGGTCAGTCGCGCAAAGGCGTCGCGATATCGCAGACTTGTCGCGTCGATGACCTGCGGAGGCAGCGTCGGCGGCGGCGCTTCGCCGTTCCAGCGACCAGCCTGACGTTCGGCGTCCAGCCAATCCCGCAGCGGCTGCTTGTCGAAGCTCGGCTGACCACGACCGGGGGCATACTGGTCGGCGGGCCAGAAGCGCGAGCTGTCCGGTGTCAGCACCTCGTCGATGAGCAGCAACGCGCCGTTGCGCCAGCCGAACTCGAACTTGGTGTCGGCCACAATGATGCCGCGCGGTTCGGCGGTGTCGCGGCCAAAGCTGTACACCAGCCGCGCGAGTCGCTCGAGTTCAGCGGCCGTTTCGGCGCCGACCTGCGCGACCACCGTGTCCACGGTGATGTTCTCGTCGTGGCCGGTTTCGGCCTTGGTGGCCGGGCTGAAGATGGGCGGATCGAGTCGATCACTCTCGCGGAGGCCGGCGGCGAGCGCCTCCCCAGCCAGCGTGCCCGAGGCCTTGTACTCCTTCCACGCCGAGCCCGTGATGTAGCCGCGAATGACACACTCGATGGGCACGACGTCGGCCCGCCAGGTGAGCATGGCGCGTCCCGCCAGCGCCTCGCGGTGCGGCGCGAGGGATGGCACCTCACGCACGATCGCGTCGGTGTCGGCCGTGATGAGATGGTGCGCGATGGTCCCGGTCAGCTGAGCCAGCCACCACGCGGTCAGCTGCGTGAGGACCACGCCCTTGTACGGGATGGCCTCATGCATGACGACGTCGAACGCCGAGATGCGATCCGTCGTCACCAGCAGCAGCCGATCGGCATCGACCGCGTAGACGTCGCGCACCTTGCCGCGTCGCACCAGCTCGAGCGGAAGATCCGTACGGGTCAGCGCGATCGCGCTCATACCCGCACCTCCTCGACTTCCAGCGGTGTCCGGGGCTTGGCCAGCCACGGCGCCACATGCTCGGCGAGGAACTCATCCACCTGCTGCGGCGAGCGTCCCACGAATCGCGACGGCTCCGCGACCGCCTGCAGATCCTCGAGTGGCACGCCAAACGCGGGGTCGGCCGCGAGGCGCTCGAGCATGTCGTTTCGCGCCGCCCCGTCCTTCACGGCGCGCGCCGCGGCAATGCTGTGTCCACGAATGATCTCGTGCGCCTCCTGCCGGTCGCCGCCTGCGCGCACGAAGCGCACAATGAGCTCCTCCGTGGCCATGAAGGGCAACTCGTCGTCCACCCGGCGGCGAATGCGGGCCGGATGCACCTCGAGCCCCCGCACCACGTTCTGCATGAGGACGAGGATGGCGTCGGTGGCGAGGAAGGATTCGGGGATGGCGAGACGACGGTTGGCGGAGTCATCGAGCGTGCGCTCGAAGTACTGCACCGCGTGCGTCTGATTGGCGTTGGGCTCGAGCGACAAGACGAAACGCGCCAGCGCCGCGATGCGCTCGGAACGCATCGGATTGCGCTTGTAGGCCATGGCCGACGAACCGATCTGATTCTTTTCGAAAGGCTCCTCGATCTCGCCGAAGGCCTGCAGCATGCGGATGTCGCCGGAGAACTTGGACGCCGTGGCGGCCACGCCGGCCACCACACCCAGCACCTGCGCATCCACCTTGCGCGAGTAGGTCTGTCCGCTGACCGGAATGCTGGCCGCGAACTCCATCTTCTCACACACCAGGCGATCGAGTTCGCGCACCTTCGCGTGGTCGCCTTCGAACAGCGTGAGGAAACTCGCCTGCGTGCCGGTGGTGCCCTTCACGCCGCGGAAGGGCAGGGTCTCCATGCGATACTCGAGATCCGCCAGATCGAGCAGGATGTCCTGCATCCACAGCGTGGCGCGCTTGCCCACGGTGGTGAGCTGCGCGGGCTGCAGGTGCGTATAGCCCAGCGCCGGTTCGTCGCGCCACTCGCGCGCAAAGACGGCCAGCGCGTCCAGCGTGTCGAGCAGCTTTTCGCGCAGCAGCGCGAGACCGCGCCGCATGAGAATCAGCTCGGCGTTGTCCGTGACGTAGCAGCTCGTAGCGCCAAGATGGATGTACTTGCGCGCCGCGGGCGCCACGTCGCCGAACGCATGCACATGCGCCATGACATCGTGCCGGAACTTGCGCTCGTACTCGGCCACCGCCTCGAAATTGATGTCGTCGAGGTGGGCGCGCATGTCGGCAATGGCCGCCTCCGGAATGTCGATACCCAGCGCGCGCTGCGATTCGGCCAGGGCCAGCCAGAGACGGCGCCACAGGCCGTAGCGGGTCTGCGGGCCCCAGAGCGTGAGCATGGCCCGCGATGCATAACGATCGGCGAGCGGCGACTGGTACGACGTGCGGTCAGGTGCGGACACGGGTCTGGGCTGAAAGATTCGATGCGCTGGCGGACGTGGGCGCCGTCATCGCAGGTAGAAAGAGGTCTGATAGAACCGGCGATTGCGTTCGAAGACGAGAAACACGGGGCCACGCGCACCGTAGCGCTCGATGGCCGCGGATGCGGCTTCGGCGGAGTTGATGCGTGTCTGACCCACCTGGGCAATCACATCGCCCTCCTGCAAACCGATTTCATCGCGAATGCGATCGGAGCTGCGGTACACAAGCGCGCCCATGTTCGACGCGACGCCGCGCTCCTGGCGAATGGCATCGGTGAGCGTGACCAACTGCAGCTCCTGCAAAACGGTGACCTTGCGTGCCGTGACTTCGGGCGCGTCGGCCACCGTGAGCGTGAGGCGCAGATCGCGTGAACCGCGACGCACGGTGATGGGCAACTGCTCACCCACACGCAGGTCGAGCAGACGCGCTTCCCATTCGAAGGGATTGCGCACCGGGCGCGTGCCTGCGCCGACGAGCTGGTCGCCCACCTGCACACCGGCCTTCTCGGCGGGTGAACCCGGCACCACACGGGCCACCACCGCACCAACCGACGCCACTTCGCGCGCCGTCTGCACCTGTGGCGTCTGCAAACGAATGCCCACCCACGGCTGACGCACGGCGCCATGCTCGAGCAGGTCTTCGACAATGCGCTTGGTGCGATCGATGGGAATGGCAAAGCCAAGCCCCACCGATCCGCCGCTCGGTGTGTAGATGGAACTGTTCACACCAATGACTTCGCCGGAGGCGTTGACCAGCGGACCGCCGGAGTTGCCGGGGTTGATGGCGGCGTCGGTCTGGATCATGTCGAGCGACGCACCACCCGCGTCACCGCGGCCCGCGAGATTGCGGCCCACGCCGCTCACCACACCCACCGACACGCTGGGCTCGGTGTTGCCGAGCACAAAGCCGAAGGGGTTGCCGATGGCGATGGTCCATTCACCGACAATGAGATCGGAGGAGCGCCCCAGAGGAGCCACGGGCAAGTCGCGGGCCTTGATGCGCACCACCGCCAGGTCATTGGACTCATCGAGCCCCACCACCTCGGCTTCGTAGCGCGTGCCGTCGCGCATGGCCACTGACACACGCGACGCGCCGGCCACCACGTGCGCGTTCGTGACGATGATGCCGTCGCCGCGCACGATGAAGCCCGAGCCGATGCCGGCGTTGCGTCGCTCGCCGGTGCGACCGCCCATGAAGTACTCGAGGAAGTCGACCGGATAGCGCTCCACGGTTTCCGTCTGCACCGTGACCACGGCCGGCGCCACGCGCTCCACCGCCGTGGTGATGGCGGTGCGCCGCGAGGCATCGACGCTGGAGGCCGGCACAGGGCCCGCCGGGCGCGGCGGCGCCGAGGGCAGGGTGCGGCTCTGCGCTTCCGAGCGCGACGGATTGGCGCCCTCACAGCCAAGCAGCACCAGAGTCATGGCGCAGACCGCCGTAACGCGCGATCTCATGCCGGTGGCACCACGTAGCAGGAGGCCGGATACACCACCTGCCGCAGCGAGAGACCGTGGGCCGGAGCCGGCGCGGAGGTATCGTGGTTGTCGGGTGTCACAAGCAACCGCGCGATGGTGCCACGCGGTCGGCGCCCCTGCGCCACGTCGATCATGGTGCCTACGAGAAATCGTACCATGTGATGGAGAAACCGGTTCGCCGCCACCTCGAACACCCAGCCGCCGTCGCGAGGCACCCAGGCCGCGTGCTGAATCACGCAGCGGTGGTGATCGTCGATTGGCGCCGTATTGGCCACGGCAAACGCCCGGAACGTGTGCTCCCCCATCAGGCTGGCCGCTTCGTCAGCCAGCGCCGCGGCTTCGAGGGGCTGTCGCACGGCCCACTCGTAGCGTCGGCGAAAGGGAGACCGGGCTCCCTCATCCGTCCCCACAAGATAACCATATCGGCGGGCCGTTGCGCTGCGGCGCGGATGAAATTCCGCAGTCATTTCGTGGGCCGCCGCCACCCAGATATCGTCCGGCAGGAGGGCGTTGACGGCCCGGCGCAGGGACTCAGGGGTCCAGCGGGCCGGGACACGCACCCCGACGCCCTGACCGTGGGCGTGGACTCCGGCGTCCGTGCGCCCGGCACCGACAGCCGAGACGGGTTGGCCGCCGCAGAGCCTGAGGAGCACCGCCTCCATGTCCCCCTGGACCGTTCGGGCGTCGGGCTGGCGCTGCCAGCCGGCAAAGCGACCGCCGTCGTATTGGGTTACCAGAAGGATCGATCGCAGGTCCATGCCCCGGGGAAGCTAGGCATTCGGGGAGGGCCATTCAACTCATCGGACCGGCGATCGGCCGCCGGCGGAGTACCCGGCAGGCATTGCGTCCCACGCGCCTTCGACGTTTTGTCCACGTCACACGAATTCGCCATGCCGCCTCGCTCTCTCGCCTCCCTCGCCCACGCACTCGCCGCCGCGCCCGATCTCGAGCACGCCCTTGTTGCCATGGGGGAGTGCCTGCTCGAGCTCGACCGCGGCGCTTCGCTCGCGCTCATCCAGTACAACGCGCGGCGCGACATGCTTTCGGAGCGGCTGGCCCCGGTTGGCGCGCGGGTCGTGCGTACGTCCATGGAAACGACCTTCGATCACCTGCCCGAACCGGTACGCCAGCGCATCCTCGCCGGCGGGCCCTTCGTGGACGTGACCGACCGCTCGGCGGACTATGCGCGACTCTGCGGGTTTTCCACGCAGCTGGAAGGGGGCGTGCTCGCCGTCCGGGGGATGAAGGTGGAGGGCCAACTCGGCGCGGTGCTGGCCCTGTATGAGCCCCGCAAGATCTTCGGCACCCGCGCCACGGAACGGCTCGCGCCGGCGCTGGCCCTGTTCGATCTGGCCTTCGTGCGTCTGGCCGAGCGGGACGCGCGTCTCGAGGCGGTGAAGACGCTGGAGGATGTCACGCAGCGCGTGCATGGCGAGTACGTGCGCAAGCTGTCTGCGCTGGAGGCGGAGCTGCGGGCCGTGCGCAATACCCCGCGGGATGTCGTGGCGCTCAATCCGGCAGAGGCCATTGCGCTGCAGGCCGACGCGGCGCGCGCGGTGGAAGAGGCGCGGCGCTCCACCCGCAAGGCGGAACTGGCAGAGCAGCAGCTTGGTGCCGCCGTGTCGCAGTTGGAACAGGCGCACATCGAGTTGCACCGCCGCAGCGAGGCGCTGCGTCAGCGCACGCGCACCCTGTACTTGCTCGATCGGGCGCTGACCCTGGATGCGCAGGCCCATGAAGCGCGGGCGCTGGTGGACGGCCTGTTGTCGCTGGTCGGCGATGACATGCAAGCCCAACGCTGCTCGCTCATGCTGCGCGCTCCCGAGCCCGACCATCTGTACCTGGCAGCGGCCCGAGGCATTGCGCCGAATGTGGTGGAGGGCATGCGCATTCGCATTGGCGAGGGCGTGGCCGGCCGTGTGGCCGCTGCGCGCGAACCGCTGCTGGTGCAGGATGTTCGCGAAGCGGCACAGCATCCGTTGCTGCGCGATCAGTACTTCACCACCGGCAGTTTCATCAGCTTCCCGCTCGTGTATCACGACGAGCTGGTCGGCGTGCTGAATCTCACCAACCGTGCGCAGCGCGGCATCTACACCGAAGAGGACGTGGAGCGCGTTCGTCTGCTCGGGCTGGTGATTTCACTCATCGCGTCGCGGAACGGTTTGTCGGAACGGCTGCTGGAGACGCTGGATGTCCGCTGACGCGTTGCTGCAGGTCATTCGACGACTGGCGTTGCACCAGCCAGTGGACTCTGACGCGCTGCGTCAGGCCTTCGGCGTCATCATGCGCGGCGAGGGAACGCCGGCGCAGGTGGCGGGCCTGCTGATGGCGCTGCGCGTCAAGGGAGAAACCGCCGAGGAGATCGCTGGCGTGGTGCAGGCCTTGCGCGACGCGATGGTGGTGCTGCCCCTGGCGTCGCCCGAACAACTCGTGGATACCTGCGGCACGGGCGGCGGAACGCTGACCACGTTCAACATCTCCACGGCCGCTGCCTTGCTGGCCGCTGGCATGGGTGTGCCGGTGGCGAAGCACGGCAATCGCTCGTTCACGTCGCGCTCGGGCAGTGCCGATGTGCTGGAGGCGCTGGGTGTGGTGGTGGACATGACCCCGCTGGCCATGCAGCGCACGTTCGAGGAGGCGGGCATCGTCTTCATGTTCGCGCCGCTCATGCATCCCGCGCTGCGTCACGTGGGGCCGGTGCGCCGAGAACTGGCCGTGCCCACCGTGATGAACGTGGTGGGGCCGCTGGCCAACCCGGCCCGTGCCGGGCGTCAGGTGGTGGGCGTGGCGGAACCGGCGCGCTTGCCGCTGCTGGCGGACACGCTGGCCCGGTTGGGTTCCCATCGGGCCATGGTGGTGCACGGAGAGCCGGGGCTCGACGAGATCTCGCCGCTCGGCCGCACCTCGGTGCGGGAGGTACGCGACGGACGCACCATGGATTGGCAGATCAGTCCGGCTGACTACGGACTGTCCGCATTGAGCGCCGCCGACCTCGATGGAGCGGCACCGGAGGACAATGCGCGCACGATCGAAGCCGTGCTGCAGGGCGGTGGGCTCCCCGGAGCGCAGGCTGCCGTGCTGCTGAATGCCGCCGCCGCGCTGTATGTGAGCCGCGACGACCTGGCCTATGGCGACGCGGTGGCCCTCACCCGTGACGCCATGCGCGACGGAGTGGGGTACGCCGCACTCGAACGCCTGCGCACCGCCTCCCGGCGCGCCGCCGCTCAGTAGCGCGGCCGCTCAGTAGCGCCGCAGCACGCCCACGACAATGCCCTGAATGCGCACGTCATCCTCGTGCACAAAAAGGGGCTGCATGGTTTCGTTGGCCGGCTGCAGGCGGATGCGCCCGTCACGCTCACGGTAGTAGCGCTTGACCGTGGCACCACCCCCATCGACCAGGGCAATGACCATCTCACCGTTGTCGGCGGCCTGCTTGTCGTTGATGACGACATAGTCGCCGTCGCGGATGTGCTCCTCGATCATGGAGTCGCCGCGAACGCGCAGCACATAATGGCTGCCGCTCTTGCGCAGGAACCCATCGGGCACGGCCATGGTTTCACCGGCATGCATGGCCTCGATGGGCGCACCGGCAGCCACGGAACCGAGCAACGGCAGTTCCACGGCGCGCTGGTACACCTCCGACGGGAGAATCTCGATGGCCCGGCTCTCGTTGTACGAGCGCTTGATGTAGCCCTTGCGCTCGAGGTTGGTGAGATGCTCGTGCACGGTGGCCAGCGAGTTATAGTTGAAGCGCGAGGCTATCTCCTCGAAGCTCGGCGCAAACCCGTTGACCTCGTTGTACTCCGACAGGAACGACAGGATTTCCCGCTGGCGCTTGGTGAGCGGCATGGTCACTCCAGAGTGTGAGAGACAGGTCGCGCCCCGAAAACAGGCCGAAGACCGCCATCCGCCACGTTAACCGAAGACAGGCCGAAGTGCAAGGATTTGTTTCGTCTACCCTGTGGTCGCCCCCGACCGGTACGCTTGGCAGCCTCACCGAGGCCGCGCATGAGCGTGCGGCACAGGTGGTTTCCAGCCTCCCGGACCTGCGCGACGCCGCGCGGGACCTGCCGCCGGCCAGACCCTTCGCGGCCGCGCTGCGCCGCGACCACCTCGCCGTCATCGCCGAGGTCAAGCGGGCCTCGCCCAGCAAGGGAGCCATCGCGCCCGGCCTTGATGCCACCGCGCAGGCTACGGCCTACGTGGACGGGGGGGCGGCGGCCATCTCGGTGCTCACGGAGCCCACGCGCTTTGGCGGCACGCTGGACGACCTGCGCAGGGTGTCGGCGGCCGTGCCGGTGCCCGTCATTCGCAAGGACTTTCTCGTGCATCCCGTGCAGCTCTGGGAAGCACGCGTGGCGGGCGCTTCGGCTGCGTTGCTCATTGTGCGCTCACTCGCGCCCGATCTGCTGCCTCGCCTGATGGACGCGGCGCAGGAGGCCGGGCTGGCGCTGCTGGTGGAGGTGCGTGACGAGGCCGAACTCGAACGGGCGCTCGCGGTCTCGGCACCGGTGATCGGCGTCAACAATCGCAACCTCGAGACGCTGGTGATCGACCCCACCACAGCGCCGCGCGTCATTCGCCAGATGCCGCCGGAGATCGTGGCAGTGGCAGAGAGCGGCATGCGCTCACCGGCTGACGCCCAGCCCGCCGCCGATGCGGGCGCCGACGCGCTACTCGTGGGCAGTGCCGTCTCGGCCTCCGCGTCGCCCAGCGACGACGTGCGGGCACTCGCCGGCATTGCGCGACGCGCGCGGCCGGCCACGTCGTGACCGCACACCGCGTGGCCGTGAAGATCTGCGGTCTCGTGCGCCCGGAGGACGCGCAGATTGCCGAAGCCGCCGGCGCAGCCTATCTGGGCGCCATTCTCGCCGGTGGCCCGCGGCTGGTGAACCTCGAGCAGGCAGCGGCCGTGCTGGGGCCGCGCCGCGTCGGCATTCGGCGCGCGGCGGTGTTCGGCACCCAGAGTGACGCGGAGATCGTATCGGCCGCGCGGACGCTCGATCTCGACATCGTGCAACTGCATCACGCCCCGAGTGTTGCGCGCATTGCCCAGGTGGAGCGGGACACGGGGTGCACGGTCTGGCCGGTGCTGCGCGTGGCCGGCAGCAGCCTGCCCGCGGAAGCGGACGATTGGACCGATGCTGCCGGCGCGCTCGTGCTCGACGCTCTGGTGGTGGGCCAACTGGGCGGCACGGGCGTGGCGCTCGACTGGTCCGGACTGGCCGACGCCGTGGCGGCGTGGCGCGCGCGACACCCTGCTGCGACCCTGGTGTTGGCCGGGGGACTCACGCCGCGCAATGTCGCGGAGGCGGTCCGATTGCTGTCCCCCACGGTGGTTGACGTATCTTCCGGTGTGGAGCGTGCGCCCGGTGAAAAGGACGCGACGCTCGTGCATCACTTCGTTCAGGCAGCGCACGGCGCTGTGGAGACTGCACCATGACGATGGCCGCGACGGTGTCTGACACCGGTCGGTTTGGACCGTACGGCGGGCGCTATGTGCCCGAGACGCTGATTCCCGCCCTCGATGCGCTGGAGGTCGCGTTTGACACGGCGCGTGCCGACGCCGCCTTTCAGCAGGAGCTGGATCACCTGCTGCGCGAGTATGTGGGTCGTCCCACGCAGCTCACCTACGCGCCGCGCCTGAGCGCGCGCGTCGGTGCCCCGGTGTGGCTCAAACGCGAGGATCTCAATCACACCGGCGCGCACAAGATCAACAACACCGTGGGGCAGGCGCTGCTGGCGCGTCGCATGGGCAAGCGCCGCATCATTGCCGAGACCGGAGCCGGACAGCACGGCGTGGCCACCGCCACCATCTGCGCGCGCTTCGGCCTCGAGTGTGTGGTGTACATGGGTGAGGAGGACATGCAGCGTCAGGCGCTCAATGTCTTCCGCATGCGCCTCATGGGGGCCACGGTCATTCCGGTGACGTCGGGCACGCGCACGCTCAAGGACGCCACCACGGAAGCCATTCGCGACTGGGTGACGAACGTCAACGACAGCCACTACATCATCGGTTCGGTGGTGGGCCCGTCGCCCTATCCGCGCATGGTGCGCGAGTTCCAGTCGGTCATCGGCATCGAGTCGCGTGCGCAGATGCTGGAGAAGGCGGGACGTCTGCCGCACACGGTGGTGGCCTGCGTGGGCGGTGGCTCCAACGCGATGGGCATGTTTGCCGGATTCGTGGATGATGCGTCCGTGCAGCTCGTGGGCGTGGAAGCCGCTGGCGAAGGCTTGAGCACCGATCGACACAGCGCGTCGATCACCAAGGGCGCGCCCGGTGTGCTGCATGGCTCGCTGAGCTATCTGCTGCAGGATGCCAATGGGCAGGTGCATCCCGCCCACTCGATTTCTGCGGGCCTCGACTATCCGGGCGTTGGACCGGAGCACGCCTGGCTGCACGACAGCGGCCGCGCGGAGTATGTCTCGGTTACCGACGACGAAGCGCTGCGTGGTGTCGCGCTGCTGAGCCGCCTGGAGGGCATCATTCCCGCGCTCGAGACGGCGCACGCGATGGCGTGGATTGAGCGCGAGGCCGGACGCTGGAAGGAAGACGAACCGGTACTGCTCTGCCTGAGTGGCCGCGGCGACAAGGACGTCGGCACCATCGTTCAGCATACGTTGCCGGCAATCTGACCCCTGTCCTCTGCCTCCCCTCACGTGACCACTGCCATTTCTCCCGCTACGTCGCGGCTTCAGGCGCGCTTCGCGTCGCTGGCCGCATCAGGCCGCAAGGCGCTCGTCTGCTATGTCACCGCCGGACATCCGTCGCCATCAGAATGCATTCGTCTCTGGCGCGGCCTCGCGGCCGCCGGTGCCGATGTGCTCGAGGTGGGAGTGCCGTTCTCCGACCCGATGGCGGACGGTCCGGTCATCCAGCGCAGCTCGCAGGTGGCGCTCGATCACGGCATGACCCTGGCCGGCACGCTCGATCTCATTCGCGAGGCAGCCCTGGATATTCCGGTGGTGCTCTTCAGCTACCTCAATCCCTTGCTGGCGGGTGGCGACAGCGTGCTGCAGAAGGCGCGCGAAGCTGGAGTGGACGGCGTGCTGGTCACCGACCTGCCCGTCGGCGCCGATCCCTCGCGGGAGGCATGGTTTGGCGCAAGCGGTCTCGATTTTGTGCGCCTCGTCGCGCCCACGACTCCGGCACCGCGCATGGAAGAAATCGGGCGGCACGGTGGAGGCTTCGTCTATCTCATCAGTCGCCTCGGCGTCACGGGTGAGCGCGCCGCACTGGCCGATGACTTGCCGGAGACGGTGGCGCGCCTGCAAGCCGCGACCACGCTGCCACTGTGCATCGGCTTCGGCATCTCCACACCCGAACAGGCGCGGGACGCGGCGCGACTGGGGGATGGAGTGGTGGTGGGTAGCGCGCTGGTGCGCGCCGCAGGTGAGTCCGTGGAGTCTGCCATTGCGCTCGCCGCCTCGATGCGCGCTGCGCTGGATGAGTTGCCGCACGCATCGTGACGTCGCGGGACCCGTCTGAACCGTCCATGTCCGAAGTCACCCTGCCGGACTGGGCGATGGTCACGCCAAAGCGTCTGGCGCACATCGCGCGCGTCGTGGCGCTGCTCGAGCGTTGGAGCCGCGAGATGGTGCTGCCCGTGGACGAGCATCAGGCCTGGCTCGACGCGGGGCGCTGGCACGATGCCTTGCGTGATGCACCGGAGGACATGCTGCGGCGCGCCACCGGAGACAGCGCAAGTCCGGTGGGCCTGCTGCATGGACCGGCCGCGGCTGACCGGCTGGCGCGTGACGGCGAATCACGCGCCGCCGTGTTGAGCGCCGTGCGCTGGCACACGGTCGGGCAGGCCGAGTGGACTCGTGTGGGCCGCGCATTGTACATGGCGGACTTCCTCGAGCCGGGCCGGACGTTCATGCAGGCCGACCGGGCCTATCTCGCCGACCGCGTCGCCACCGCCTTCGAGGACACCTTCCGTCAGGTCGTCCGCCTGCGGCTCGAGTGGACGCTGCGTGAAGGCAAGACGCTGCACGCGCCGACAGTGGCGCTGTGGAATCAGGTGTGCTGAGCGCGTCCGCCAAACGATGGGCAGCGGCCGGACTGGTGGCCGTGGTCGTGCTTGGCTCACTGGCAGCCTGGTGGAGCCAGTCCCGCGGCCCGGCGTTGCCGGCGCTCGACGCCAGCGGGCAACCCATCCTCACGCCGGCGGAGCCCGACACGCTGGCCATGGCCCCGAGCAATCAGCGTGTCACCGTGCGCGTGCTCAACGCCACCGGGGTGCGCGGTCTCGCACGGCGCGCCACGTTCTACCTGCGCAGCATGGGCTACGACGTGGTGGACTTCGACAGCGAGCGCGGACCGACCCGTGACAGCAGCGAGGTGGTGGTGCACGGAGGGGACAGCACGCTGGGTCTCAGGATGCAGCGGGCCCTGGGAACGGGCCGTGTGCGTTCGGCGTCGCTGGACTCACTGCGCTACGTGGATCTCACCGTCGTGCTGGGGCGTGACTGGCAGCCGCCGGCCGACACGCTCCGTCCGTAGCTGACCGCAGGCCGCGGCAATATCAAGGCCGCGGCTGCGTCGCACCGCCGTCTCCACGCCACGATCGCGCAGCGCGCGGGCAAACGACGCAATCACGGGCTGCGCTGTGGGCACGAAGCCCATGCTGCCGCCCGGATGCAGCGGAATCAGATTCACGAAGGCGCGGCATTCACGCGCCAGCTGCCCGAGCTGCGCCGCGTGCTCGGGCTGATCGTTTACCCCGCCCAGCATGACGTACTCAAAGGTCACCCGACGATCGAAGGCCTTGGCCGCCTCGATGACGTCGGCCAGGGGATACTTGATGTTGACGGGCATCAGCGAGCGACGCAGTTCATCGCTGGGCGCATGAATGGAGATGGCCAGGCGGAACTGCTCCGGGCGCTCCGCGAGGGCCTGAATGCCGGGCAGCACGCCAACCGTGGAGATGGTGATGTGGCGGGCCCCGATGCCCAGCGCCCGCGGATCATTGAGCAGCGTGAGCGTTGGGCTGACGGCCTTCCAGTTCATCAGCGGTTCGCCCATGCCCATGAATACGATGTTCGTGGGAATGAGCGGTGGCTCGAGCATGCGCAGCGCGCGCACCTGACCGGCAATCTCCGAGGGACGGAGATTGCGCTGAAAGCCCATGGCGCCCGTGGCGCAGAACGCGCACTGCAGCGCGCAGCCGGCCTGCGAGGAGATGCAGAAGGTCAGCCGGTCGCCGTCGGGGATGGCCACGGTTTCGATGAACTGCCCGTCTTCGAGGCGGAAGAGAAACTTGCGTGTCCCGTCCTTCGATGTCTGCTGCGTGGCCAGTTCGAGATTGGTCAGCCGAAACGCCTCACCGAGCGCGTCACGCAGGGCCTTCGGCAACTCGCTCATCTCGCTGAAGTCGGCCACGGGCTTCTGCCACAGACGACCAAGCACCTGCGTGGCGCGATACGCCGGCTCGCCGCGCTCGGCAAACCACGCGCGCAACACCGACAGGGCGGCGTCGGGCTCGAGGTCGAGCAGATCGGGACGGGGATCGGGAGCGGTCGCGGTGGTCGTCATGATGCGATGAATTGGCCGTGGCCCCGCGGCGCGAGCCGCGCGGGCAGGCAAGGTACCTGACCCGGCGTACCCGCCAAAGCGTGGCTAGCGAACGAGGGAGCTGAGCGTGAACTGATACACCGGACCCAGGCCGGACAATCCCTCCTCACGTGCCACGCCAACCGTGTAGCGGGCATAGTGCAGCGCGAGGCCCGACCGGACGCGGGAGATGGTCCGCGCACCGGCCGATACGCGGAGATACTGGGCGCGTGCCTCCAGCCGGTCGAGGCGTGCCGACATGAAGGGACCACGTTCCCGCGCCCCGCGATTGACCGCCTGCTGCGCGAGACCCAGCCGCAGCTCTCGCGTGGCACTCGGCCCGAGCACCCGGAAATCTGCGGCCAGCAGCACAGCCGGGCGATCGTTGATTTCCCGTCCGGGACGCCAGAGGAAGCTGGAGGCTGCAACACGGGCGTGACGAAAGGGCAGGTCATGCAGCACCGCGCCAAAGTCGGCGGCAACGGCGTCCCCACCAACCTGGTCCGCCCGTCCGTGACGCCAGCGCACGGCCACCCCGGCCGTGAGGTGGGGCACAACTTCCCGGGCGGCGGACAGACTCACGAGCGTGGTCGCGTACGGAATGTCGCCCAGACTCTGCGGATCGGAATCGGTGCGGACGAGGCCCGCCACCGCGGCACGCGCCACCGACAGGCCCCAGGTGACCCCGGACGGACGCCGCCAGGACCCGCTCAGCAATTGACCGTCCACGCTCTGCGCGGCGCCCGCCGACAGCGATGCCACCCCGAACTTGAACCGGGCGTCGGACGCCAGGGCGGTGGTGGCCGGGTTCCAGAGCCCCGCACCGGGCTCGACAGCGAGCGCCGGCGGCTCGAACAGAGCCCCCAGCGGAAATTCCCACAAATCACGCGCGGGTACTCCCTGCGCGCGGCCGACGGACGACCACAGCAACGCAGCAAGCCCGCCTACGAGCACGCGGCGCATGGCGGATCCTAAACGCCGCCCGGAGTACGGGTCAAGCGAAACGGGTCAGTTGGGGCCGGGTGGGACCCTTTGCGTGTTCCCCGTGCTCTGCTACCAACGACGTTGTAAGCCGAGTACCTTCCAACGTTTGCGTCTCGCTGAGACGTCCCCGGGCCTGCAGGGTTCGGGCGCCCCCAAGGGTCATCAGGTGCTGACCCACCCATATCACGTCCGGAGTACTCGTCTCGATGTCGTCCGCCTCGGAGCAGTCCGTCCTTGCCACTTCGCTGCGTTCGGATCCCTGCGGCCTGCTGCGTCGCAGTGATGTGGGGCGCACGGTCCGCCTGGGTGGATGGGTGCATCGCAGTCGCGATCTCGGGGGCCTGGTCTTCATCGATCTGCGTGATCGCACGGGGCTGGTGCAACTGGCCTTCGGGCCAGCGTGGACTGGCGCGGACGTGCAGGCACTGGCCGCCGCGGTGGGTGTGGAGTCCGTGGTGCTCGTGGAGGGCGAGGTGGTCGCCCGCGAGGCCGATCGTGTGAACCCCGAGATGCCCACCGGCGAAGTCGAAGTGCGTGTCACTGCACTGCGTGTCGTTGGACCGGCGGTGACACCGGCGCTGCCGGTGGCCCGTGGACGCGGCGACAAGATGCCGGCCGAGGAACTGCGCCTCCGGCATCGCTATCTCGACCTGCGTCGTCCCGAACTGCAGGCCAATCTCGTGCTGCGGCATCGGCTCATGCAGGTGACGCGGCGCTATCTGAGTGACCGGGGCTACCTCGAACTCGAGACCCCCATTCTCACCAAACCCACGCCCGAGGGCGCGCGCGACTACCTCGTGCCAAGCCGCGTGCATCCGGGCGAGTTCTACGCGCTGCCGCAGTCCCCGCAGATCTACAAGCAGCTGTTCATGTGCTGCGGTTACGATCGCTACTTCCAGATCGCGCGCTGCTTCCGCGACGAGGACCTGCGCGCGGATCGTCAGCCGGAGTTCACACAGATCGACATCGAAGCCTCGTTCGTCGAGCGCGAAGACATCCTCGCGCTGGCCGAAGGGCTCATCGGCGCGCTCTGGCGCGAGGCCGGGCACGAGATTCCCGCGCACTTCGAGCGCATGAGCTACGCCGATGCGATGGAGTACTATGGCTGCGATCGTCCGGACATGCGCTACGAGCTCCGGCTGCGCGACGTGAGCGCGATCTTTGCGCCACTCGACTTTGCCGTTACGCGCACTGCGCTCGCGGCGGGCCATCGTGTGCGTGGGCTGGTCGTGCCGGGTGGTGCGGCCTGGAGCCGCAAGCAGGTGGACGAACTGGAAGCGCTGGCCAAGGGCGCGGGGGCAGGGGGCCTGCTTCGTCTGCGCCGCGCCGATGGTGCCTATGACGGGCCGGTCGCCAAGTTCCTCACCGACGACGCCAAGGCGGCGCTCGGCCTGGCCGACGGCGATCTCGCGCTCTTTGTGGCGGCGCCCGACCGCATCAGCAGCCCGGCGCTCGACCGGGTGCGCCAGGAATGCGCGCGCCGCCTCGATTTGGTCGACGAATCGGCGCAGCGTTTTCTGATCGTGATGGACTTCCCGATGTTCGAGCAGGACCCGGACAGCGGTGCGCTGGCGGCCGTGCATCATCCGTTCACGGCGCCGCACCCCGAGGACATGGCGGCCCATCCGCAGGATCCCGCGCGTTGGCGCGCGCTCGCCTACGATGTGGTCCTGAACGGCACGGAACTCGGCGGTGGCAGCATCCGCACGAGCGATCCGGCCGTGCAGTCGCGCATGTTTGCGCTGCTGGGCATTGGCGATGCCGCCGAGCAGGAGCGTCGTTTCGGCTTCCTGCTCGAGGGCCTGCGTGCCGGCGCTCCGCCGCACGGCGGCATTGCCTTTGGCTTTGATCGCATCGCCATGCTGCTGTCCGGCGCGCCCTCGCTGCGCGATGTGATTGCCTTTCCCAAGACCACGGCGGCGCGTTCGCTGTTTGAAGGCGCACCGGTGGCGGTGCCGGCCGACGACCTCGCGGAACTGCACATCGCCGTGCGCGGTGTGGCGGCGGAGACGTTGGCGTGAGTGATCCGCGTGGCGATCGGGGCGACATCACCACCGCGCGCGTGACGGTGGAGGGCGCCGACCTGCAGATGCTGGCCGGCGTCAACGATGGCAATCTCGTGGAACTGGGTCGCGCCACCGGTGCGCGCGTGGCGCTGCGCGGTGATCATCTCTCGCTCACGGGCGAAGCCGACGCGGTGGCCAAGGCGGAAGCCGTGGCCGCCGCCCTCGTGGCCCTCGTGCGCGACGGGCACACGGTCAGCGCGGACGATGTCCTGCGCCTCGCGCTCAGCGAGCGACCGGCGGATACGCCGGGTGCCGTGTCCGGTGCGCTCGTGCTGCCGGGCGCGCGGCGCGGCGTGCAGGCCAAGACACCGGGGCAGGCCGAGTATCTGCGCAAGATTGCCGAGCATGACATCGTGGTTGGCATCGGACCCGCCGGCACCGGCAAGACCTATCTGGCGGTGGCCGCTGCCGTGGATGCCCTGATGCGCAAGCGCGTGCGCCGCATCGTGCTGGCCCGCCCTGCGGTGGAGGCCGGAGAGAGTCTGGGCTTCCTGCCGGGTGACATGCAGGCCAAGGTGGACCCCTATCTGCGGCCGCTCTACGACGCTCTCGACGACCTCATTCCCTTCGAGCGCATCCAGAAGCTCATCGAGTCGCGCACCATCGAAGTGGCGCCGTTGGCCTTCATGCGTGGCCGCACACTCGGCGACTCCTTCGTCATCCTGGACGAAGCGCAGAACGCCACCGGCATGCAGATGAAGATGTTCCTCACGCGTCTTGGCGTGAACTCGAAGATCGTCATCACCGGCGACAAGACGCAGGTGGACCTGCCGCGGCGTGAGGATTCGGGGCTCATGCAGGTCGAGCGCATCCTGCACGGCATCGAGGGCATCGCCTTCCACTATTTCAGTGAAGCGGACGTCGTGCGCCATCGTCTCGTACGCGACATCATTCGCGCGTACAACGAAGACGCCGCGGGGGGCGGATGAGTCCGGCCGTTCGGCGCGCCGCTCCGCCGGTCCGTTTGGTGGAGATCAGCCTCGACGGTGTGCGTGTGCCGGTGGCGGTCGCGCGTCTCGAGGCACTGTCACTGTCGGTGCTGCGTGCCCTGCGTGTGCCGAAGGCGATGCTGTCCATCACCTTCGTGACTTCGCGCCGCATGGCCGCGCTCAACCGGCGGCACCTCGGCCATCAGGGGCCCACCGACGTGATCACCTTCGCACTCGGCACCGACCCGGTGAACGGCGTCACGGGCGACATCTACATCTGCCCGGATGTGGCGCGAACGCAGGCGCTGTCGCACGGCGTGGGAGTGCGTGAGGAACTGGCGCGGCTCGTGGTGCATGGCACACTGCACGCCTGCGGCTTCGAGCATCCCGAAGACGAGAGCAGGACCTCGTCGCCAATGTGGCGACGCCAGGAGCAATTGCTGCAACGCTTCTGGATCACGCCGACCCCCGGCGCATGAGTAGTCTTGCGTGGGGACTGGCTGCAGCGGGTGCCACCCTCGCCGCGTTGTCGGCGGTCGCGGACGGTGCGCTGTTTGCCGAGTCTCCGCTGCCGTCGAGTGTTCCCGATCGCAGCAACTACGACCCGCCGTCTCCCGGCGTGAGTCGCGTGGTGTCGGGCCGTGAGCAGACACACCGGGCGCTGGCCTTTGCGAGGGTGCTGGGGCATCTGGCCGCCGGTTGCGGTCTGGCCGTGGCGCTCGACCTCGCCGACGAAGCCAGCCTCACGAAGGGCGTGGCGCTGGTGGGGCTCGGGCTCCTCACGGTGCTGGTGGCGGAAAGCGTGGCCCGCGTGGCGGGCGATGCGCTGGGCGACAACGCCGCCACGCGCCTGCGCGGATTCACACAACTCATCGAGCGGCTGTTCGCGCCGGTGGTGGCGCTGGGCAACTGGGTGGACCGCCTGTTTGCCGAAGTGGTGACCGAGGCGGAGGCCACCCAGGAGAGGCGTGACGAGGCCGCCGCGCAGTTCCGCGATGTGGTGACCAGTGAACCCGATGTCAGCGGTGATGAGCGCGAGCTGCTGCTGGGCGTCTTCGAGTTCGGTGAGACGACGGCCGAAGAAGTGATGGTGCCACGCGTGGACATGCTGGGCATCGAGCGCGAGACACCGTGGTCGGAAATGGTGGACCGGGTGCGCAGCATCCAGCACTCGCGGGTGCCGGTGTACGAGGAGACCATCGACGAAATTGTTGGCATTCTGTACGTGAAGGACCTGCTGCCCTCCGTGCTGGCCGATCAGGAGCCCGATGGCGGATGGCAAACCCTCATGCGGCCGCCGGTGTTCATTCCGGCATCCAAGCGCATCGCGGATCTGCTGCGTGAGTTTCGTCAGACAGGACGGCACATCGCCATCGTGGCCGACGAGTACGGCGGCACCGCCGGTCTGGTGACGATCGAGGACGTGCTCGAGGAGCTGGTCGGCGAAATTCGCGACGAATACGACGACGAAGAGCGGCTGATCGAGAACGAGGATGACCAACGCTACTGGGTCACCGGACGCCTCACGCTGGACGACTTGTCGAATGCCTTGCAGCACGACTTCACGCGCGACGATGTGTCCACCGTGGGCGGTCTCGTGCTGGAGTTGCTGGGCCGGGTGCCGCGGGCCGGTGAGACGCTGACCATCGGCCCGTTCCGGGTGATCGTGGAGCGGGTGGTGCGGCGCAAGATCGAGCGGGTGTTTCTCGAGCGGCTCGAGCGGCCTGATGACGACAGCGACCACGCGGAGCGCGGATCATGACCGCGCTGGTGCTGGCCCTCGCCGTCTCACTGGTGGCGCTGCTCACCCTGTCCGCGTCCTCGGTGCGGGCGGTGAGCCGCCTGTGGCTGCGGCACTGGATCGAGCATCGCACCGGCGGCGTGGGGGTCATGACACGCTACCTCGAGCGTCCGATGCGTCTCGTGCACGCCGCGGGCACGGCGGTGATGCTTGTGGTGTTTGCGACCGGCGCCTGGCTGGCCATGGCGTTCGGACTGCAGGCCTGGGGCTTTGTCGCACGCGTCCTGCTCTTTCTGCTGTTGCTGCTGGTGCTGGGACAGGCGCTGCCGCGCGCGCTGGCGCGTCGCTGGGCCGCCTCTCTGGTGCCCATCACCGTTCCCATTCTGCGCGTCGTGGACCTGATCCTCACGCCGTTTCATGTCATTTCGCAGCTCGTGCGCGGCCAGGTGACCCGACCGGTGCCTGCAGGTGGCGAAGCCGACATGCGCGACGGCCTCGAGGAGTTGCTGCGCGACGGGGCCTTTGCCGACATCGGCAACACCGAGGAACTGGCCATCATTTCAGGTGTCGTGCAGTTCGGCGACAAGGTCGTGCGCGACGTCATGACGCCGCGCAAGGACATGTTCATGCTGCGCGAGGGCCTGAGCGCGGGTGATGTGGCGCGTGAAATGGCGACGGCCGGATACAGCCGGGTTCCGGTGTATCGTGAACAGCCCGATCATGTGATCGGCATGATTCACGTATTCGACGTGTTTCGTCGGCGGGGTGAATCGTGGCCCGTGGTGCGTCCGGTCCCGTTCACCACGGCCGATCGCCCGGCCAAGGATCTGCTCTTCGAGCTCCTGCGCTCACGGCGGCAATTGGCGATTGTTCGTGAGGAGGCGACGGTCATCGGGTTGGTGACACTGGAAGACCTCCTGGAAGAGTTGGTGGGAGACATTCGGGATGAGCATGACGACAGCAGCGAGTAGCACCCGCGCCGCGTCCACGGAATCGGCGCTGGGCCGCCTGCTGGAGCAGTTCCGGGCTGGCAAACCGGCCGCCCTGGCGCGGGCCGTAAGCATTGTCGAGAACCATCGACCGGGCTTCGAGCAGGTGCTGGCGGCGCAGCATGCACTGCTGGGCCGTGCGCGGCGCATCGGCATCACCGGGCCGCCGGGCGCGGGCAAGAGCACGCTCACCACGCGTCTCGCGCGTCTCTACCGCGAGCAGGGCAAGCGCGTCGGCATTGTGGCCGTCGACCCGACTTCGCCCTTCACCGGCGGTGCGCTGCTGGGTGATCGCATCCGCATGGAGGAAGTGGCCCTTGATCCCGGCGTGTTCATCCGCTCGATGGCCACGCGCGGATCGCTGGGCGGGCTGGCCACGGCCACCCGCGAGGTCTGCGATGTGCTCGACGGCTTCGGCATGGACGTCATCCTCATCGAGACGGTGGGTGTGGGCCAGAGTGAGCTCGACGTGGCCCGCGCGGCCGACTCCACGTTGGTGGTGCTGGTGCCGGAGTCGGGTGATTCCATTCAGACCCTCAAGGCGGGTGTGATGGAAATCGCCGACGTGTACACCGTCAACAAGGCCGACCGCCCCGGTGCCGACCGCCTCCGCAATGACATCGAGCTGATGCTTGGCCTGCGAGCCGGTGCAGCCCTCCAGAACGTCCCGGCCCACCACGGCGTAGACCTACGGAGCGCCCCGGACCGGGATGCGCTGCGCGACGCCATGAACCCGGCCCGTGCAGCCCGGGCCGCGGCGCAGGGCGAGCCCAGCGATCACTGGACACCGCCGGTGCTGCGCAGCATTGCCGCGCAGCAGGAAGGCATCACGGAGATCGCGGACGCCCTCGACCGGCATTTCCGCTATCTTGAACGCAGCGGCGAGCTGCGCACACGGCGCCGGGCCCGCCTGCGGGAACGCGTCATGGAAGTTGTGGAGCAGCAGGTGCGGCAACGTCTGTGGCGTGATGCCGCGACTTTGGCGTGGATCGATGACCAGCTCGACGGGCTGGAAGCGGGAACCCTGGTTCCGTTCGCAGTGGCGGATGCCCTGCGGGCGCGCAGTGAAGAGCTACTCACCGGCGCGAGCTTTGCGCCGCTACAGCACGGATGAGCGCATGACGACGATTCGCGAACTCGAAGACGTAGTGCGACAGCAGCAGGACGAGCTCGAGTCCCTGCGCGCCGAGGTGACCCGCTGGCGTCAGCAGTATGACGGTGGGCGCAAGCGCGATGTGGCCTTCACGAACTCGGCCATCGAGGTACCGCCGCTGTACACGGCCCTCGACCTGGCCGACTCGGCCGGCAGCGCCTTCGAAGTGCCGGGGCAGTGGCCCTTCACGCGTGGCATTCATCCCACCGGCTACCGCGGCAAGCTCTGGACCATGCGCCAGTTTGCCGGCTTCGGTACCGCCCGCGAGACCAACCAGCGCTACAAGTTCCTGCTCTCGCAGGGCCAGACCGGGTTGTCGGTGGCCTTCGACTTCCCCACGCTGATGGGCTACGACAGCGATCATCCGCGCTCGGAAGGTGAAGTGGGCAAGTGCGGCGTGGCCATCTCGTCGTTGGCGGACATGGAGACCCTGTTCGAGGGCATTCCGCTCGACAAGGTGTCCACCAGCATGACGATCAACGGGCCCGCGATCATTCTGCTGTGCTTCTACATCGCCGCCGCGGAGAAGCAGGGGGTGAGCGCCGACAAGCTCCAGGGGACCGTGCAGAATGACATCCTCAAGGAGTACATGGCGCAGCACGCCTGGTGTTTCCCCATCGAGCCGGCGCTGCGTCTGATCGTGGATGGCTTCGAGTGGTGTGCGCAGCACGCGCCCAACTGGAACACCATTTCCATCTCCGGCTACCACATTCGCGAGGCAGGCGCCACCGCCGCGCAGGAGTTGGCCTTCACGCTGGCCGATGGGTTCACCTATGTGGAGCGGGGCATTGCGCGCGGCCTCGATGTGGACGACTTCGCACCGCGCCTCTCGTTCTTCTGGGACATCCACAACGACTTCTTCGAGGAGATCGCCAAGCTGCGCGCCGCGCGCCGCATCTGGGCGCGTCACCTGAAGGAGCGCTACGGCGCCAGGAATCCGCGTTCGTGGATGATGCGCTTCCACTCGCAGACGGCCGGTGTGACACTGACGGCGCAGCAGCCCATGAACAACACGGTGCGCGTGGCCTACCAGGCGCTCGCCGCGGTGCTGGGTGGCACGCAGTCGCTGCACACCAACTCCATGGACGAAACGCTGTCGCTGCCCACCGAGGCGGCGGTGCAGGTGGCCCTGCGTACGCAGCAGATTCTCGCCTACGAGACGGGCGTGCCGAACGTGATGGACCCGCTGGGCGGCTCGTACTACGTGGAGGCGCTCACCGACCAGCTCGAGCGTGAAGCCGAGGCGCTATTCGCGCAGATCGGCGAAATCGGCGGCGTCGTGAAGGGGCTCGAGGACGGCTGGTTCCAGAAGCGCATCGCCGAAAGCGCGGCGCGGCAGCAGTGGGAGATCGAGCAGCGCCGCAAGCTGGTGGTGGGTGTCAACGAGTTTGTCACCGAAGAAGAGGAACTCACCATTCCGATCCTGCGCATCGGTGAGGAAGCGGAGAACGAGCAGCGCGCGAAGATGGCGGCCATGCGTGCCGGGCGCGACAACGACCTCTGCGCGCGCAATCTCGAGGCGCTGCGTCAGGCGGCGCGCGGCAGCGAGAACGTGGTGCCGCGTATCCTGGACTGCGCGCGTTCCTACTGCACGCTGTACGAGATCCGCGCCGCTCTCGAGGACGTGTTTGGTGCGTACCGCGAGCCGGTGTTCTTCTGAGCCCGGCCCGCAAACGCAGCGCATCGACGGCAGCGCGCCCGAAGACCAGCGCCGGCGCGCCCAAGGCCGGTGCATCGTCGGCTGCCGCGCCCTGGTGGGCAACGCAGTTTGACGCGCAGTACCTGCACGAGTACGAACCGCTGTTCGATCTCGTGCAGGATCGCCACGAGGTCGCGCGGCTCATCGACGTGCTGGCCCTGCCGTCGGGCGCCCGCGTGCTCGATTGTCCCTGCGGCCAGGGTCGCCACGCTCACCTGCTGGCCGAAGCCGGCTTTGACGTGGATGCCCTCGACTATTCCGAGGATCTGCTGGACGTGGCGCGGCGGCGGGGCACGGGCAAGCACCTGCGCTACACCCAGGGCGACATGCGCCGCCTGCCGGCCCGCTGGAGCGGCCGCTTCGACGCCGTCGTCAATCTGTTCACCTCGTTCGGCTTTTTCGATGATCCGAACGATGACCTGCGGGTACTCGAAGAGTTCGCGCGGGTGCTCAAGCCCGGCGGCGTGCTGGTGTGGCATGGCGGAGCGCGTGATGGCGTGATGGCCAAGTTCCTCTCGCGCGACTGGTGGTCGTCGGCCGATGGCACCGTGTTCGGGCAGGAGCGTCGCTTCGACCCACTCTCGGGCTTCATCGAGATCACGTCCACGTGGCGCGGCCCCCGGGGGCATGGTGAGCGCTCACACCGCATTCGGCTCTACACCGCCTCGGAACTGGCGCACCGCATGCGGGATGTGGGGCTGGTGGTCGAGGCCGCGTACGATGCCTGGAGCCCGAAGCCCCTCAGCCGCCGTTCCAGCGAGATGATGCTGGTGGCGCGTAAAGATCACTAGGTAAGATTCAAGGCTGTCCCGGAACGGCCACGGCCACCGGGCGCCGACTTTTTCCTCCTGCTCCTCCGATCCGATGACTCGACCAATTCGCGTGCTGGTCGCCAAGCCCGGCCTTGATGGACATGATCGTGGCGCCAAGGTGGTGGCCGCCGCGCTCCGCGACGCCGGCATGGAAGTGATCTACACCGGTTTGCATCAGACCCCTGAGATGATCGCCACGGCTGCCGTGCAGGAAGACGTGGATGTAGTGGGTCTGTCGATTCTCTCCGGTGCTCACATGACCCTGTTCCCGCGGGTCCGCGACCTGCTCGTTGAGGCGGGGCGCGACGACATCCTGCTCACGGGCGGGGGCATCATCCCGAAGGAAGACATGGACCAGTTGCAGGCGCAGGGCGTGGCGCGCCTCTTCGGCCCCGGCACCAGCACGCAGGAACTCGTGGACTACATCCGCGAATGGTTCGCGTCGCGCCAGCAGCAGGACGCATGAGCGGTCGCCTGCGTGAACTCGCCGACGAGATCCGCGAGTTGGAGGCCCGCCTGCGTCTGGGCGGGGGACCGGACAAGATTGCCAAGGAGCACAAGCGCGGCAAACTGACCGCGCGCGAGCGCGTGGACCGTTTGCGCGACCCCAACACGCCCTTCCTCGAGATCGGGCTGCTGGTGGCGCACGACAAGTACGATGGGCAGGCACCAGGCGCCGGCGTCATCACCGGCATTGCTGTGGTTGAAGGCCGGGAAGTGGTGGTGGTGGCCAACGATGCCACCGTGAAGGCCGGCTCGTGGTGGCCCGAGACCATCACCAAGACACTGCGAGCGCAGGAAGTGGCGATGCGCTGCCGCATCCCCATCATCTACCTCGTCGACTCGGCGGGTGTGAATCTGCCCTATCAGGGCGGCGTGTTTCCGGGGCAGTACGGCGCGGCCCGCATTTTCTACTACAACTCCATCATGCGCCGCTATCTGCGAATCCCGCAGTTCGCGGCCGTGATGGGGCAGTGCGTGGCGGGCGGTGCGTATCTTCCGGCCCTCAGCGACGTGATTCTGATGGTCAAGGGCACATCCTTCATGGGCCTCGGCGGCCCGAATCTTGTGAAGGGCGCCACGGGTCAGACCGTGGATGGCGAAACGCTGGGCGGCGCCATCACGCATACGGAAGTGTCCGGTGTCGCGCACTACGCGCTGGACGACGATCCCGCCTGTCTCGACAAGCTGCGTGAGCTCGTCTCACGCCTGCCGGCACCGGCGCGCACGGTGGCCTCGGCGTGGCGCCCGCCGGCCGAGCCGCCCACGTCGCTCTACGACCTGCTGCCCGCCGATCACCGCATGTCCTACGACATGCACGCGCTGCTGCGCGCCGTGCTCGACGAGGGCAAGCTCGACGAGTTCCAGCCCAACCTCGCCAAGGAGATGATCTGCGGCGACGCGCGCATCGAAGGCATCCCCGTTGGCGTCATCGCCAATCAGCGTGGCCTCATCAAGGGGCGACCGGGTGAGCGCCCGCGCTTTGGCGGCATCATCTACGCCGAGAGCGCCGAGAAGGTGGCCTACTTCATCGAGCGCTGCGACAAGCAGGGCATCCCGTTGCTCTTTGTGCAGGACGTGTCCGGCTTCATGGTCGGGCCGGACGCTGAGCACGAAGGCATCATTCGCGCCGGTGCGCATTTCGTGGAGGCCATGGCCTGCGCGCGCGTCCCCAAGATCGTGCTCACGGTCAATCACGCCAGCGGTGCGGGCTACTACGCCATGGCGGGGCAGGGCTTCGACCCGGACTTCATCCTGTCCTGGCCCACGGGTCGCATGGCGGTGATGGAAGGCGAAGCCGCCGTGCAGGCCGTGCACGGCCCGGCGCTCGACGCGGCCAAGAAGGCCGGCACGACGCCGGCGCCGGAAGTGCTGGAAGCGGTTGAGCAGATGCGCGCGGACTACGAAACCCAGCTCGATGCGCGGTATGCGGCGGCGCGCGGCTTTGTCGACGCCATCGTGTACCCGGAAGACACGCGGGATCTGCTGGCGCTCGCGCTGCGCGCGGCAAGCCAGAATCACGGACCGCACCTTGGCGCCTTTGTGCTGCCGCCCATGCCCACCTTCGGAGCTGCGTAATGTCGGAGTCGCAACAGAACGGGTCGCGCGTCGTGCGCGTGGCCAGCGGACAGGGATTCTGGGGGGATTGGCTGGAAGCCCCCCGCCGTCAGGTGGAAGGCGGTCAGGTGGACTACCTGATGCTCGACTACCTGGCCGAAGTCACCATGTCCATCGTGCAGAAGCAGAAGGAGCGCGATCCGCGCATGGGCTACGCGCGCGACTTCATCGGCGCCATGGAAAGCGTGTTTCCGGCCGTGGCCGAGCGTGGCGTGAAGGTCATTGCCAATGCCGGTGGTGTGAACCCCATGGCCTGCGCCGACGCCGTGCTCGAAGCGGCCAGCAAGCATGGCGTGCGCGGCAAGATCCGCATCGGCGTGGTCACCGGCGACGACATTCTCGATCGTCTCGACGAGCTGCTGGCCGCGGGCCACGAGCTGCGCAACATGGACACCAACGAGCCGCTCGCGAACATCCGCGATCGCGTGCTCTCAGCCAACGCCTACATCGGTTCCACGCCCATCGTCGAAGCCCTGCAGCAGGGCGCCAACGTGGTGGTGACCGGTCGCAGCACCGATACTGCGCTCACCATGGCGCCGCTGCGTCATGAGTTCGGGTGGGCGGCGGACGACTGGAACCGGCTCGCGGCAGGTATCGTGGCCGGCCACATCCTCGAGTGCGGCGCGCAGTGCTCGGGCGGCAACTGTCTGCACGATTGGCGCAACATCCCCGACCTCGCCAACGTCGGCTATCCCATCGCCGAAGCACAGGCCGATGGCACATTTGTCATCACCAAGCACGCCAACACCGGCGGCCGTGTGAGTGTGCCAAGCGTGACGGAGCAGCTGGTGTACGAAATGGGCGATCCCAACGCCTACATCACGCCCGACGTGGTGGCCGATTTCACCAGCATCCGCCTCGAGGACGCCGGCGAGAATCGGGTGCGGGTGCACGGCATCACCGGTGGGCCGCCGACGCCCTTCCTCAAGGTGTCCATCGCCTATCGCTCGGGCTACAAGGCCGTGGGCACGCTGGTGTACTCCTGGCCCGACGCCATGGAGAAGGCGCAGCTTGCCGACCGCGTGCTGCGTGAGCGTCTCGACAATCTCGGCCTCAAGTTCGACCAGGTGCTGAGCGAGTTCGTGGGAGCGACGGCCACGCATGGTCCGCTTGCAGGTGATGGACGTGAGGCGCCGGAGGTGCAGTATCGCATCGGCGTGCGCGGCAGCGACCGTGCGGCCGTCGAGCGCTTCACGCGCGAGATTGCGCCGCTGGTGCTCAACGGACCGCCGAGTGTGACCGGCTTTGCCGGTGGTCGCCCCAAGGTTGAAGAAATCGTGGCCTACTGGCCCGCGCTGCTCGACAAGCGCGCCGTGTCCACCGCCGTCACCATCGTGGAGTGAGCATGCAGGTTCGATTGCTGGACATCGCCCACGCCCGCAGCGGCGACAAGGGAGACACGGCCAACGTGGGCCTCATTGCCCTCAAGCCGGCCTGGTATCCCATCCTCGCGCGCTACGTCACGCGCGACGCCGTGGCCGCGCACTTCGCCGGCCAGATCACGGGTGACGTGGTGCGCTTCGAGTTGCCCAATCTTGGGGCGCTCAACTTTCTGCTGCATGGCGCGCTCGATGGCGGCGGGACGCTGTCGCTCAAGACCGACGCGCAGGGCAAGGTGTACTCCACGGCGTTGCTGCGCATGGTGATTACCGTTCCCGATGCGGAAGCATCAGCGGCCGGACTTCCGGCCTACGTCGGCTGATCGCACGGTGATTCTCCGCCTTCGGCTCTTGCTCATTGTGGGAGGCGTGGTCGCCTTCACGATGGCCCAGCGCACCGGTCAGGAGTGGCTGCGCTGGCTCGGCATTGCGCTGGTACTCATCGCGCTCGGTCTGCGCTTTCTGCGTCACCTGCAGAAACCTTGACTCGAGCCTGAAGCACGGCGGCATCTCGCGCGATGTGCCTGAACCACAGGCCAGGCAGAAGAGACGCCCCGAGGACCGATCTGGTCCCCGGGGCGTTGTTCATGATGCGATGCCGGCGGGCTCAACCCGGCCAGATGCGATCGGCAATACGCGCCAGTCTCCGCGCCGAGATGCTGCCCTTGCCGGTGTTGGTGCCCCCCTTGAGCGGCAGGTACGACACCATGAAGCCCACATCGGACTTGCCACCCCCGCCGCCCTTGAGCGTGCGGCCGATGTCGTAGACATCGGGAGCCGAGCCTACAAGGCCCTTCGTCATCTCGACGCCAACTTGCGCGTTCGTGGGTACACCGGAAGACGCGGGACTGACGAGACTGCTGACGCCCCCGCCGAGCAGGCCGCCAAAGAACAACGCCATGCTTTTGAACGCCTCCATCCCGCCATCGTGAATCTCAATGGCCTTGCTGGTGGTTCGATGCATGTGCCATTTGCAGCAGATGGTGAACCCTTCCATGGTGTTTTTCGCCTTGTAGCTGGAGGCGCCGGTCTTTTCCTCCAGCTCCCGCGTCAGCATGGCATCGAAATCGTCGTCGTCCTCGACAATCTCGCGACCCTTGATCGTGAACCGCACCCCGGTGGCCTGAGCGAGCCAGCTCACGATTTCTTTCGAGGAATCCCCGCGAATCAGCACCGGATAGATCCCCACCCCCGCCTCGCTGAACAAGTAGCGTCGCTTGCTGCCATCCGAGGCAGGCGTCGCGGGGATGAGACTGGTGTTCTCGATCCCGTACGCCGTGCGACTGAAGCTGTGCACCTTGCCGCTGCGCATCCGATAAAGCGTGACCGCCATGTACTCCTCCATTGATGTGAATCCTGATGCTCCGGCCCGGAATTCCACGGAGCTACCCGGCTTCTGGAAAGTGCCAGCAAGAATCTGCCCTCGCAATCGGAATTGAGGCTCCGGAACCTTCGGTCTTCTCTCGGGGGTGGTTAGATTTCCGGGATGTCCCGCTCGACGCAGGTTCCCGAACTTCTCGCCCCCGCCGGCACGCTCGACGCCGTGCGGGCCGCTGTCGCCAATGGCGCCAATGCCGTGTACCTCGGCGCGTCCATGTACAACGCGCGCGATGAAGGGGCGCAGCTCTCGCTCGACGAGCTGGAACTGGCCTGCGCCATCGCCCATGCGCGGGGCGTGCGGGTATACCTGACCTTCAATGTGCTGATCAAGCCGCACGAGCTCCCCGAGGCCCTGCGCTATCTCGGCGAGTGCGTGGACCGCGGCATCGACGCCGCCATCGTGCAGGATCTGGGCGTCGTGCGCCTCATCCAGCGCGTGTATCCGCAGCTTGAAGTGCATGGTTCCACCCAAATGACCATTCACGACGTGGCTGGCGCGCGGGTCATGCAGCGCCTTGGCGTGGAACGTGTGGTGCTGGCGCGCGAGAACACCCTCGACGACATCCGGGCCATTCGCAGCGAGGTGCCCGACCTCAGTCTCGAGACCTTTGTGCACGGCGCGCTCTGCATCTCGTACTCCGGGCAGTGCTTCATGTCCGGCATGATCAGCGAGCGTTCGGCCAACCGCGGTTCCTGCGCGCAGTCCTGCCGAAAGGACTACACGCTCAACGATGAGCTCACGAGCGCCACACTCGACCGCGGCTATCTCATCAGCACCAAGGATCTGGCGGCGCACGATCACCTCGAGGCCATCGCCGATCTGGGCGTGGGGTGCCTCAAGGTGGAGGGCCGCAAGAAGAAGCCCGAGTACGTGGCCACGGTGACCAAGGCCTATCGTGGCTGGCTCGACGCCATCGCGCGCGGGGAGCGTGGCCAGGCGCCGTCACCGGACGCGGTGGAGCCGCTGGTCCAGATCTTCAGCCGCGGCAACACGGGTGGCATGTACGGCGGCCGTCAGGGTCGCGACTACATCACCCGCACGCAGCCCGACAATCGGGGCCTGCCCATTGGCATGGTGGTCGGCCAGGACGGACAGGAGCTCATCGTCGAGGTGACACGGGCGCTGGCGGTGGGTGACGGCGTTGGCTTCGAGGCGCCGGAGGAGGGCGCGGCCGCATCACTTGGCGGCAGTGTGCAGCAGGTGCGCACCCTGTCCACGCGAGCCGGGGTGTTCCGTCAGGCCGTGCAGGTCCGCAGCGGGCCGCGCGTCGTGCGTGTGAGCGAGGGATGGCGGGTGGTGCGCACGAGCGACGCCACGCTGCTCGCGGCGGCGCAGGCCAGCTATGCCGCGCTGCCACTGCCGAGTCGCGTGGGCCTGACGCGCGTGGATGTGCGCTGCTTTGGACACGCCGGTGGACCGCTCAAGACGGTGTGGCAGTGCGGGGAGTACGAGGTCACGGTGCGTGGCGACGTGCCACTCGCCCCGGCCAGCAAGCGCGCGCTCGACATGACCCAGCTGCGCGAACAGTTCGGACGACTCGGCGAAACGCCGTTCAAGCTGGGCAGCGTGGACATCACGGGTCTTGCCAGCGGCCTCTTCCTGCCGGTGAGTGAGCTGAATCAGCTGCGGCAGCAGGCCACCGAGCAGCTGCTCGAACAACGCAGCTGGGCGACGATGAGTGAACAGGCCGTGCGCGAGGCGCAGATCGCCGAGCAGGTGGCGCATGTCGACAGCACATCGGCCCGTGTGCACGGCGACGCACCCGGGCGTGGGACCGGCGCAGACCCGCTGGCCCTTCGCGCCATCGTGTACGACCTCGATGGCGCGCGCGCTGCCGCGGCGGGTGGCGCCACGGAAGTGGTGCTCGATCCCTTCCTCCGGCACCCGACGCCTCCCCTCTCGCGGGTCACCGCGCTGCGCGAGGAGCTGGCGGCTCAGGGCGTGGGCCTGCGGCTGCGTACACCGGTCATTGTGCGGCCGGAGGAGCGCAAGCGGCTCGACAAGTGGCTGGCGCTTGGACTCCCGGTGCTCAGCGGCCACGTGGGCCTCGTGGCGGAGTTGGCGGAGGCGGGCGTTGATGTGGTGGCGGACTACGCCACCAACGTATTCAACCAGCACACGGCGGCGTTTCTCTTCGAGCTCGGGGCCCGTCGGCTGACCGCGTCCATCGAACTGACCACCACCGAGATACTCGACGTGGTGAGCCCCTGGCAGGGGCGCGGGTTCGATGTGCTCGTGTACGGCCGCACCGAGGGCATGACCATCGAGCACTGCGTGCTGAGCGCCGCCTTCGATCGCGAGCCGACGACCTGCCGGGACCTCTGTGTGCAGAAGCATCCGCATGTGTCCCTCACCGATCCGGCGGGCTACACCTTTGCCGTGGCCACGGACAGCGCCTGCCGCAATCGGCTGCTGCACTCGCGGCCCATTGATGGCAGTGAACATCTGCCCACTCTCTGGGCGCGAGGCGTGCGCGGCTATCATTTGCTGTTCAACGTGCCGGGCGATCCCATCGAGGCCATCGTGCGCGGCTATCGCCGTCAACTCGATGCGCTGGCCGCTGGCGAGACGGCGGACAGCATGGCGGTGCGATCGCTTCTCAACGGAGAGTTCACGCGCGGCCATTTTGCGCGCGCCGTGTGAGCCGCAGCGGCGGCGTCCACGCGCCGCCGGCTGTCTGATGCGTACGTTTGATGTCGCATCGCGCGTGAGAGGTGCTTAGCATGCAGCATGATCGCATCGCAGCACACCGCACCGCGCGCTGACGTGTCCGTCGCCCTCGATGAGGCGCGCGCCACGCTGCGTCAGCATTTCGGCTACCCGGACTTCCGTCCACCGCAGGTGCGCGCGGTGCAGGCGGTGCTGTCGGGCCGTGATGCGCTGGTGGTGCTGCCCACCGGCGGTGGCAAGAGTCTGTGCTACCAGGTACCGGCGCTCATGCGCGAGGGCCTCACGATTGTGGTGAGCCCGCTCATCAGCCTCATGAAGGACCAGGTGGAGGCGCTCGAGCGGCGCGGCCTCAGCGCCGCGTACATCAACAGCACCCTGAGCAGCAACGAAGTGGCCGATCGCATGGCCCGGGCGCGCGACGGCTCGCTCAAGCTGCTCTATCTGGCGCCGGAGCGCATGGACGCCGGCCGCACGATGCAGCGTCTGGCAGACATCGGCGTGGCGTTGCTGGCGGTCGATGAGGCGCACTGCATCAGTGAGTGGGGGCATGATTTCCGGCCCAGCTACCGGCGCATCGGCCGCATTCGCGATGGGCTTGGCGGCCCGCAAACGGTCGCGCTCACCGCCACGGCCACACCCGACGTGCGGCAGGACATCGTCAGACAGCTGGCGCTGCGCGAACCCGAAGTGGTGGTGGCCGGCTTCGATCGCACCAACCTCACGTATCACGTGGTGCCCACGCGCACGCAGCATGACAAGGACAGCACGGCGGTGCAGTGGCTGCGTGAGGCCGAAGGGCCGGCCATCGTGTATGCCCCCACGCGCAAGGCGGTGGAGCGCGTGACCGCCACGCTGGTGCGCGGGCGCATCCGTGCCACGGCGTATCATGCCGGACTCGATGACAGCCTGCGTCAGCGTGCGCAGGACGCATTCATGAACGAACGCGCGCGCGTGATTGTTGCGACCAGTGCGTTTGGCATGGGCATCGACAAGCCCGACGTGCGTCTGGTGGTGCATCATGCCATGCCCGGCTCGCTGGAAGCGTACTATCAGGAGGCCGGACGGGCAGGGCGGGATGGCAAGGCCAGCACCTGCGTGCTGTTGCACAGCTACCCCGACCGGTTCACCCATGAGTTCTTCATCGCGAATGCGCATCCCGAGCGCAGCGTGGTGGAACTGGTGTGGACCCAATTGCAGCGGGCGGCCGATGCATCCGGATTTGCGCCGCTCACGCTCGACGATCTGGTGCAGCGGGTGCCGCCGAAGGTGGGCGACCGCAAGGTCGGAGCGGCCCTGCGTGTGCTCATGGCGCAAGGGCTGTGCAATATCGAACCACCGGCCGCCGGGCGCGTGTTCGTGCGACTGCTGGCCACACCCGCGCGCATCACCCGCGAGCTGGTGGGTGAGCGCGAGTTTGACCGTGAAGTGCTGCGCGCACTCTGGCGCGCGGTGGGCAAGCGTCTCGAGACCGGTGCGAGCGTGGATCTGGACGGTCTGCCACCCGGACTGGGAGGCGCGATGGCGCTGGTCCCGGTGCTCGAGCGACTGGAAGCGCAGCAGTTCGTCACGTGGACGGCCACCGGCGGCGGCATGCGCATCGATCCGCGAGTCCAGACCGGTCAGCCCCTGCCGGTCGACTGGGCGCTGCTGGAGCGTCGGCGTCAGGCGGACCTCGGCCGACTCGACGCCATGCAGCGCTATGCGCAAACCCGCTATTGCCGAAGAGCGTTCGTCCTGCGCTATTTCGGTGACCCTGAGGCGCGCGCCTCATGCGGTGCCTGTGATCGCTGCCTGGGAACGAGCACGAGCTCCGCAGCCCTTGAGAGCACACGGCCCGCGCGAACGCGCACCCGGCCTCGTGCGTAGGCTAGTGGGGGACGCGTGCCATGTGCGGGCACCGGTCCCACCTGCAGTTGCCTTCCTTTACCTGCCCTGAACCCACCGTCGGCAATGGACGACAGTTTGTACTTCTCCGAACAGCACCTCGCTGTTCGTGACATGGTCAGCGCCTTCGCGCGCGAGCACGTGGCGCCCGTGGCGGCCCAGCATGACGAAGCTTCGACGTTCCCCTGGGAGAACGTGAAGAAAATGGGCGAACTCGGTCTGCTGGGCGTGCCATGGTCGGAAGAGCTTGGCGGCGCCGGCTTCGACACGATCAGCTTCATGATCGCCATCGAGGAGCTGGCCAAGGTCTGCGCCTCGCACTCCATCACCATCAGCGCCCACACCACGCTGGGCACGTCTCCCATCGTCAACTTCGGCACGAAGGCGCAGCTCGAGCGCTACGTGCCGCTGCTGGCCAGCGGCAAGGTGCTGGGCGGCTTCGGTCTCACCGAGGAAGCGGCGGGCAGCGATGCCGGCGGCACGCGCACGACGGCCGTGAAGAAGGGCGATCGCTACATCCTCAACGGCAGCAAGCGCTTCATCACGCACGCCGGCGTGGGCGAAGTGTTCGTGGTGACCGCCGTGACCGATCCGGACAAGGGCACCAAGGGCATTTCGAGTTTCATCCTGACCAAGGAGTCGGTGGACGTCGACACCTGCCGTGCGCTTGGTGTGGGCCACGACGACTCGCTGCCCAACATGCCCGGCTTCAAGGCGGGCAAGAAGGAAGACAAGCTCGGCTGGCGCGCGTCGGACACCCGCGAGCTCCTGTTTGACAACGTCGAGGTGCCCGAGGAGAACCTGCTCGGCACCGAGGGCCTGGGCTTCATCAACTTCATGAAGACCCTCGATGCCGGCCGCATCGGCATCGCCGCGCTGTCCCTCGGGATTGCGCAGGGCGCGCTCGACGAGTCACTCAAGTACGCAAGCGTGCGCAAGCAGTTCGGCTCGGCCATTGCCAGCTTCCAGGGCGTGCAGTTCCAGCTGAGTGACATTGCCACCGAAATCGAGGCTGGCCGGCACCTCATGTACCACGCCGCCTGGCTGTCGCAGAACGGCAAGCCCTTCGGCAAGGAAGCCGCCATGGCCAAGCTGTTCTGTTCGGAACTGGCCATGCGCGCCACCATCAAGGCCATTCAGATCCACGGCGGTTACGGCTACACCAAGGATTACCCCGTGGAGCGCTACATGCGCGATGCCAAGATCTGCGAGATCGGCGAAGGCACGAGCGAGATCCAGCGACTGGTCATCGCCCGGCACCTGCTCAAGGGGCTGGCGGCCTGAGGAACTCGGGGCTCACAACCTGAACCCAGAACCCGGAACTGATCAGTTCCGGGTTTTGCGTTTGGGTGAGGAGTTTTGAGCATCGACTTCAGCCACATTGCGGGAAACCCGCACCCCACGGTAGCTTACGCCGTTCCTTCAGCCGTCGCTTCAGGCGCCGGCGGCCCGCGCGACTCGCGGGCCGTTTGCGTTTGTGCGGTGGGCCGGCCGGGGCCAGCGCGCTGCCGACCGACCCACGCACACGTCCCACCGCCCGACACACCTCGTGTGCGTCGATCGCGGAGACCCGTGGTCTGCTTCCGGTGCTGCGCTTCCCGCCGACGTCAACGCCTGTTGATGCGCGGGACGGCCGCGCTCCGGGCACGGAGGCTCCGTTCGATCGGTCGGTGCAGTGGGGGAGCCCTGTGACGTTTGTCCGTGCTGCGGCCCCCTCCTCCGGCGCGCGCGGGCCATCCCGTTGGTTCACCGTGTTGCACCGCGGCCTCGGTGCCTGGAGTCGCCAGGCGCCCTGCGAACGTGGTATGCGTCAATGAAGCGAGAACTCCTGGTGAATGCGACACCGCGTGAGACGCGGGTCGCCATTCTCGAGGACGGCCAACTGGTGGAGTTGCTGGTCGATCGGCCCGATGCCCGCCGCATGGTGGGTGATGTCTATCTCGGGAAGGTCGAAGCCGTGCTGCCCGGTATTCAAGCCGCCTTCGTCAACATCGGTACCGAAAAGTCCGCGTTTCTGCACGCGGCCGACGTCGTGGTGGAGAACGAACAGGTCTCCGACGACGATGACGACGACGAGGATTCGTCGGATGAGAGCGGCGGCGGTGGCCGCCGCGGGCGCCGCGAGGTTCGCCCCATTCAGGACCTGCTCAAGCGCGGGCAGGACATCCTGGTGCAGATCACCAAGGAGCCCATCTCCACCAAGGGGCCCCGGGTCACCGCCCAGGTCTCGCTGGCCGGGCGCTTCCTCGTCTATATGCCCTTCGCGTCCAAAGTGGGCGTGAGCCGCAAGATCGACGAGCGCGGTGAGCGTCAGCGCCTGCGCGCCATGGTGGGCGAGATGCTGCCCGACGACGCCGGCGGCGTCATCGTGCGCACCGTGTCGGAAGACGCCACCAGGGAAACATTCGAGCGTGAACTCAACACGCTCATGAACAACTGGAAGCGCATCAAGCGCAAAACCCAGTTCCTGCGGGCGCCCGCGCTCGTGCACCGCGAGACCAACGTCACCCGCGGCCTCGTGCGTGACCTGTTCAGCGCCAAGGTGGAGCGGGTCTCGGTGGACTCCAAGCAGGTCTACAACGAGATCACCGAGTACCTGCAGGGCATTGCCCCCGAACTGGTGGAGCGTGTCAAGCTGTACGACGGCACGGTGCCCCTGTTCGACAAGGAGGGCATCGAGACCGAAATCCGCGATCTGTTCAAGCGCCGCTGCGATCTGCCGAGCGGGGGCTACATCATCATCGAACAGACGGAGGCGCTGGTCTCGATTGACGTCAACTCGGGGCGCTATACCGGCAAGCGCGACCCCGAAAAGACGATCTTCAAGACCAACACCGAGGCCGCCCGCGAGATCGCACGCCAGCTGCGCCTGCGCGACGTGGGCGGCATCATTGTCTGCGACTTCATCGACATGGAGACGCAGGCCAACCGCGACAAGGTGTTGCACGAACTGCGCACCCATCTCGGTCGCGACCGGGCCCGCACCAAGGCCTTCGCGGTGTCCGAGCTGGGTCTGGTGGAAATGACGCGCCAGCGGGTGCGGCAGAGCCACTATCAGAGCATGACCGAAGCCTGTCCGACCTGCAGCGGCACCGGACGCGTGTTCACTCCCGAGACCATTGTGCGGCGCACCGAACGCGCCGTGCGGCGCATGGCGGCCGAGGGCCGGAAGGAGTCGGTGACCCTCCGTCTGCACCCGGAAGTGGCGCTCCATGTTCTGGAACAGGAACACGAGTTTGTGAAGCGGCTGGAGAAGCTGGCCGGCTTCCCGCTCGAATTGCGCGACGATCCGCTCCTCAAGCCCGACGAAATCAAGCTGGTGGTTCGGGGCGCTCAGCGGGACATCACCCAGCAGTACGCCCTGGCCTGAGCCGGGGCGGGCCCGGTTCGGGCCACAACAGCCAATATTCCCCAACTGGGCTGCCTTCAGCCAGTTGACACCTAAACCGTGTTCCGGTAAGCTTCTAGGCTACGTTTGGAACGCATCTACCTGGAATCACCCATGAGCTACGCGATCATCCGCACCGGCGGCAAGCAGTTCCGTGCCGAGCCGGGCAAGACCCTTCGGATCCCCTCGCTGCTTGGCGAGGCGGGCACCGCCGTCGAATTCAACGACGTGCTGCTCGGCTCCGACGGTTCGCAGGTCCGCCTGGGCGTGCCCACGCTCTCCGGCGCCAAGGTCACGGCGGAGATCGTGAAGCACGGCCTCGAAGACAAGATCATCGTCTTCAAGTTCAAGCGCCGGAAGAACTACGCCCGCAAGCAGG
>ERZ1066122.108-NODE-108-length-95495-cov-41.162647_pt1 | contig 95495 bp, 120 predicted proteins | sample MGYA00382769_ERZ1066122 | MGnify/ENA primary metagenome ERZ1066122 (study PRJEB33369, sample SAMEA5778352) | biofilm metagenome | biome: Industrial cooling water; feature: Water cooling tower basin; material: Biofilm | place: United Arab Emirates | collected... | reverse complement strand
ACTTCCATGCCAACCTCCGCGTGAAGGATACGCGGGGCCGGCGCAGAGCCCTCGGAATCGTGAACTCTGACAGGCGCGCTCGTAGCAGCAGTCCAGGGTACTCGCGAGGGCTCCGGGTCCGACTGATACACGGGCTCAGGAGCACCACTGAGTGGCCGACCTCTGCGCCGACACCTCCTCACCTATGCCACGCTCCCGTTTCGTCGTCCAGGGTCCCGCATCGCGGGGTGGAGGACTGAACGGGTGAACGGGGAAGAGGCTGCCGGCTACCGGCTACCCGCTGCCGGCAACACCGCGGGTCCGCCGGCAGCCGGTAGCCGGCAGCGGGCAGCCGGTAGCCTATCCCCCGCCGCCGCCCACCACGCCGCCGCCGGGGATGCCCGGCTCGGTCATCTCGCGCACGTTCAGCACCTGGTCCAACTGCTCCTCGCTGAGCAGGCCGCGGCGGCGCACCACGTCGCGCACCGACTCGAAGTTCTTCGCCGCCTCCTTCGCCACGCTCGCCGCCTCGTCGTAGCCGATGTAGGCGTTGAGCGCGGTGGCGATCGCCGGGTTCTTCTCCAGCAGCTCCTGGCAGCGCTTGCGGTTGGCCTGGATGCCCGTGACCGCGTTGCTGCGGAAAGCGTCGCAGGCGCGCGCGAGGATCTCCACCGACTCCAGGAAGTTGTGCGCCATCACGGGCATCATCACGTTCAGCTCGAAGTTGCCGTGCTGCGCGCCCAGCGTCACCGTCAGGTGGTTGCCCATCACCTGCGTGCAGACCATCATCAGCGCCTCGCTCATCACCGGGTTGACCTTGCCCGGCATGATGCTGCTGCCCGGCTGAATCGCGGGCAGCGTGATCTCGGCCAGCCCCGAGGTCGGGCCGCTGGCGAGCCAGCGGATGTCGTTGGCGATCTTCAGCAGCGCCGCCGCCAGGGCGTTGAGCGCGCCGCTGGCGAAGACGAACGCGTCCTTGGCGCCCTGCGCCTCGAAGTGGTCGGCCGCCTCGCGGAAGGAGAGGCCGGTGGCGTCGCTGATCTTGGCGATGGCACGCTCCGGGAACGCCGGCAGCCGGTTGGTGCCGGTGCCCACCGCGGTGCCGCCCAGCGCCAGCTCGGCCAGCTCCTCGCCGGCGGCCTGCACCCGGCGGATGCCGCCCTGGAGCTGCGCCGCGTAGCCGGCGAACTCCTGGCCGAGGCGCACCGGCGTGGCGTCCATCAGGTGGGTGCGCCCGCTCTTGAGCACGTCGTCGAACTCCACGGCCTTCGCCTGCAGCGCGTCGCGCAGCCGCCCCAGCGCGGGAATCAGGTCCTCGTGGAGGGCGACGCGCGCCGAGACGTGCATCGCGGTGGGGATCACGTCGTTGGAGCTCTGCCCCATGTTGACGTGGTCGTTCGGGTGCACGCGCGGCGAGCCGCCGAGCAGTTGCGTGGCGCGAGTGGCGATCACCTCGTTGGCGTTCATGTTCGTCGAGGTGCCGCTGCCCGTCTGAAAGATGTCGAGCACGAACTGGCCGTCGAGCTGGCCGTCGACGACCTCGCCGCAGGCGGCGATGATCGCCTCGCCCAGGGCGGCGTCCAGCACGCCCAGCTCGATGTTCGCCTGCGCGCACGCCTTCTTGATGGTGCCCAGCGCGTGGATGAAGCGCCGCGGGAAGCGCAGGCTGCTGATGGGGAAGTTCTCCACCGCGCGCTGGGTCTGCGCGCCGTAGAGCGCGTCGGCGGGGACCTGCATCTCGCCGAGCGAGTCGCGCTCGATGCGGAACTGCTGGCTATCGTTCATTCGCCCCTCGACGGTGTGACGGGGAATCGGGATGGCGCCGGCCCGGCCGCCGGGGGCGGCGAGGCGGGCACAAGATGCGGGCCACGAGCGTGGAACGCAAACCCCGTGCGGCGGCGCGGGGCCGCCAGCTCGTCTTGTGGGCCCCCGGAGCAGTCACTATACTGCCGCAGCCTCTGACCCACCCGCACGCGCGACTCCGTGGCCGCACCGCTGTTCTCGCCCACCCCCAGCGCCGTCCCGCCCGCCGTGCCGCTCGTAGAGACCGGCCGCGAGTGGCTGGTCGAGGCGTTCGGCTGCGACGCGCACGCGCTCGCCGAGCCGGCCGCGCTCGCGCGCCTCTTCGAGCGCATGATCGCCGAGCTGGGGCTGCACCCCGCGGCCCCGACGCTCTGGCACCGCTTCCCCGGCCCCGGCGGCGTCACCGGGCTCTGCCTGCTGGCCGAGAGCCACCTGACGGTGCACACCTTCCCCGAGCACGGCTCGCTCTGCCTGAACCTCTTCTGCTGCCGGCCGCGGGCGGAGTGGGGCTTCGAGGCGGCGCTGACGGAGCAGTTCGGCGCCGCGCAGGTGGTGGTGCGACGGGTGGAGCGGCCGTACGCGCCGCTCGTCTCGCAGCCCGTGCCCGCGCGATGAGCCAGCCGGCCGCGCGCTGCCCGAGCTGCGGCGCGCCCGTGCACTTCCTGTGGGCCGGCGCGGTGCAGACCGTCTGCCGGCACTGCGGCTCGGTGCTGGTGCGGCACGACCTGGAGCTGGCGAGCGTCGGCAAGCTCTCGGCGCCGCCGCCGACCGTCTCGCACGTTCAGGTGGGCACGCGCGGGCGCTACGGCGGCCAGGGCTTCACCGTGGTGGGGCGCATCGCCTACGCCTACGAGCGCGGCGGCTGGAACGAGTGGCACCTGGTCTTCGACGACGACAGCAGCGGCTGGCTCTCGGACGCGCAGGCGGAGTACGCGGTCTCGCGGCTGGTGCCGCTGCCGGGGCCGCTGCCGCCGGCGGAGCGCCTGCAGCTCGGGCAGACGTTCCGCTGGGGCCAGGCCGAGTACCAGCTCACCAGCCTGACGCGCGCGCGCTACCTGGGCGTCGAGGGCGAACTGCCGTTCGAGTATTGGGACAAGAGCGAGGTGCTCTTCGCCGACCTGCGCGGCCGCGAGAACCGCTTCGGCACGCTCGACTACAGCGACGAGCGGCCGCTGCTCTTCCTGGGCGAGTCCGTCGAGTTCGAGCAGCTCTCGCTCACCGAGCTGCGCGAGCCGGAGGCGGCGGAGCTGGGAGGGAGCGCGGTGCGCACACTCGCCTGCCCCGCCTGCGGCGGCGCCGTCGAGATCCGCGCCGGCGAGTTGACGGTGAACGTCGCCTGCGGCTCCTGCGGCTCCGTGCTGGACGCGACGACGCCGGGGCTGCAGGTGCTGCAGCGCTTCCAGGCGGCGCAGAAGGTGGAGCCGCTGATCCCACTGGGTGCGCGCGGGCAGTGGAAGGGCGCGGAGTACGCGGTCGTCGGCTTCCAGGTGCGCGAGACGGAGGTGGAGGGCGAACGCTACGCCTGGCGCGAGTACCTGCTCTTCCACCCCGAGCGCGGCTTCCGCTACCTCACCGAGTACGACGGCCACTGGAACGACGTCATCCCGCTGAAGACGCTGCCGGAGCTGGGCCGTGAGGGCAAGCGCCCGGTGGCGAAGCTGCACGGCGAGACGTTCCGGCACTTCCAGAGCGCGACGGCGAAGACGAGCTTCGTGCTCGGCGAGTTCCCCTGGCAGGTGCGCGTCGGCGACACGGCGAAGACCGACGACTACGTCGCGCCGCCGCGCCTGCTCTCCGCCGAGACCGCCGACGGCGAGACGACCTGGTCGCTCGGCGAGTACACCGCGGGGCCGCGCCTGTGGGCGGCGTTCAAGGCGCCGGGCCGGCCGCCCGCGCCCAAGGGCGTCTACGCCAGCCAGCCCTCGCCGCACGGCGGCTCCGCGCGCCGCTTCTGGGTGGTCTTCGGCGTGCTGACCGCGCTCTTCCTCGTCCTGCTCGTCGGGCGGCTGGCGCTGCCGCACTCCCAGCCGATCCTGAACGAGAGCTACGCCTTCGACCCGCAGCAGCCGGACTCGGCGGTCATCCTCACGCCCGAGTTCACGCTCGCCGGCCGCCCCGCGAACCTGGACCTGACGCTCGACACCGACGTCTCCAACGGTGGGGTCTACTTCGACCTCGCGCTGATCGACCTCGCCAGCGGCAACGCCACCGAGTTCGGGCGCGAGGTCAGCTACTACTTCGGCCGCGAGGACGGCGAGGACTGGAGCGAGGGCGACCAGCGCGACCACGTGCGCATCCCCACCGTGCCGCCCGGCCGCTACACGCTGCGCATCGCGCCGGACGCGCCCGGCCGCGTCGCCTACCGCGTGCGGCTGCGGCGCGACGTGCCGGCGACGGCGTTCTACCTCGTGGCGTTCCTGCTGCTGCTGGTGCCGCCCGTCTTCGCCTCGCTGCGCTCCGGCACCTTCGAGGCCCGGCGCTGGGCCGAGAGCGACTACGCACCGGAATCCGAATGAAGGGCCCTCTCCGCTACCTGCTCTACGGGCTGGCCGTGCTCGGGCTGCTCGGCGTCGCCGAGTACCGCGGCTGGAGCCTGCTCAGCACCCGCGAGGCGCGCGCCGCCGCCGCCGGCGCGCCGCAGTCGGTGCGCGACAACCCGGGCGGCTCGCGCCCGCTCTACTACGGCTCCGGTCGCTACCGGGGCGGAAAGTGACCTGACGCCATGACCAACCTGGCCAGCAACCTCCTCGCCGCCGCCGTCTACTCGGTGCTCGGCATCGTGCTCTTCGTCGCCACCTTCATCCTGATCGACAAGCTGACGCCCGGCTCGCTCTGGAAGGAGATCATCGAGGAGCACAACGTGGCGCTCGCCGTCATGGTCAGCGGGCTGGCGCTCTCGGTGGCCCTCGTCATCGGCGCGGCGATTCTGTAGCAGCCGCCACCGCCGCCCTTCCACCCCGGCTGCCGGCTACCGGCTATCAGCTACCGGCCAACTGCACCCTCACCCACTGCTTCGATCGGGAGTGAGGGTGTTTGCTGGCAGCCGGTAGCCGGCAGCCGGCAGCTTTAGACGTATGCATCTCGCTCTCTTCCTCACCGTCCTGCTCATCGCGGCCTGCGGGCTGATCTACGAGCTGGTCGCCGGCGCGCTCGCCAGCTACCTGCTGGGCGACAGCGTGGCGCAGTTCTCCACCGTGATCGGCACCTACCTCTTCGCGATGGGCATCGGGAGCTGGCTCTCGCGCTACGTGGTGCGCGGGGTGGTGCCCCGCTTCGTCGTCATCGAGCTGATGGTGGCCGTCGTCGGCGGCTTCTCCTCGATGCTGCTCTTCCTGGCGTTCGCCTACACCGACAGCTTCCGCTTCCTGCTCTACTTCCTGGTGCTGCTCATCGGCACGCTGGTGGGGCTGGAGATCCCGCTGCTGATGCGCATCCTGCGCGGCCGCTACGAGTTCAAGGACGTGGTGGCCAACGTGCTGACGTTCGACTACCTGGGCGCGCTGGGCGCGTCGCTGCTTTTCCCGCTGGTGCTGGTGCCGCGGCTGGGGCTGGTGCGCTCGGCGCTGGCATTCGGGCTGGTGAACGCGGCGGTCGCGCTCTGGTCCGTCTGGCTCTTCCGCGACTCGCTCGGCGCGCGCCGGCTGCTGCAGGCGGCGAGCGTGGGGGTGATCGCGCTGCTCTCACTCGGGCTGGCGAGCGCCGACCGCATCACGCGCGGCGCGGAGAGCGACATCTACGCCGACCAGGTCATCTTCGCGCACGACAGCCGCTACCAGCGCATCGTGCTCACCGCCTGGAAGGACGACCTGCGGCTCTTCCTCAACGGCCACCTGCAGTTCAGCTCGCGCGACGAGTACCGCTACCACGAGGCGCTGGTGCACCCGGGGCTGGCGGCGCTGCCCGGCGCGCGGCGTGTGCTGGTGCTCGGCGGCGGCGACGGGCTGGCGGTGCGCGAGGCGCTGCGCTACGGCGGCGTGCGCGAGATCGTGCTGGTGGACCTGGACCCGGAGATGACGCGCCTCTTCGCCACGCACCCGGCTCTGAGCGCGCTCAACGGCGGCGCGCTGACCGACGCGCGCGTGCGGGTGGTCAACGCCGACGCCTTCGTCTGGCTCGCCGAGACGCAGGACGTCTTCGACTTCATCGTCGTCGACCTGCCCGACCCCTCCAACTACGCGCTCGGCAAGCTCTACACGACCGCGTTCTACCGCATGCTGCAGCGCCACCTCAGCCAGGGCGGGCTGGCGGTGGTGCAGAGCACCTCGCCGCTCTTCGCGCGCACCGCGTTCTGGAGCATCGCCGAGACGCTGAAGCAGAGCGGGCTACGCACCTGGCCGTACCACGTCTACGTGCCGTCCTTCGGCGAGTGGGGCTTCGTGCTCGCCGGCCGCGCGGAGTACGCGCCGCCCGCCACGCTGCCCGCCGGTCTGCGCTACCTGACGCCCGCGCTGGTGCCGCAGCTCTTCTCCTTCCCACTGGACATGCAGCCCGTGCCCGCCGCGGCCAACCGCCTCGACGACCAGGCGCTGGTGCGCTACTACGGCCGGGAGTGGAAGGAGATCGAGCGGTGAAGGAGGAGCTGTCGGCTGTCGGCTGTCGGCTGTCGGCGAACGGCGCCCTCACCCGCCGCGCGTTCCTCGGCGCCGCAGCTACGGCGACTTCGTGCTGCTGGAGCTGGAGGCGCAGGCGGGCGGGCAGCGCCGAGAACGGCGCGTACGCAGTGAACTTCCGTGCGTGTTGCCATCATTGACCGTCTCCTCTAAGTGCTCACGAGTGAATAAGTGACTGGTATGCCAACGGCAACGTGGCGCCATAGCGACCTGTACCAGGTGGCAGAGCCGCACTTAAATCCTCGCGAGCCCTAATGGGTCTATTATATGCCTTAACACCTGGTCCCGCCCGAGGTCGGTCGACGTTCCCCACCCGTCCTTCCGAAAGGATTACCATGCACTCCCTCACTCCAAGCCGCATCGTCTCGATGCGCGCCCGCTCCAGACGGGTCGTAACATCGGCGCTCTTCGCCCTCTCCCTCGGCGCAGGGCTCGCCATGCCGTTCCCGGTGTTCAGCCAGGCCATCTGCACCACCACCGTGACCCGGTACTACTTCCTCGGCATCGAGGTGTGGAGGGTCGAGTCGACCCGCTGCATCCACGGCAACAACTAACCAGTCGCTCCACCTGTCGGCCGTCCCAGGGCGGGACGCGGCCGGACCCGCGCCGGATCTCGTCCGGCGGCGAGTGAAGTCTCCGGGAAGACAAAGGAACCACGGCCGGCAATCCCCGACCCCTAGGCCTGTCGGCCCACGCAGGCGCCACTCTGGCAGGAGCCCGCAGATGCACTCTCCCTCTCCGAGGCTTTCGAACGCAACGAACTACGCCTCCTTCCTCCGCGCGCCGGGGCGACCGGGGCTCCCCGCGTCCAGCCGCCCCGGCGGCGCCTGCGCACCCCCGCCCCAGCCACTCACCCCTGCCGTGCAGGTGGCGCCGTGAGCGGTTGGACGCGGGACCTCCGCTATACGCTGCGAGGGATGCGGCGACACCACGGCTTCGTGCTCGCGGCGGTGCTGACGCTGACGATCGGGATCGGAGTTAGCACGACTATCATCAGCTTCGTGAACGCGGTGCTGCTGCGGCCACTCCCGGTGCAGGAGCCCGACCGGCTCCTCTCCCTCGCGCGGGTGAGCGACGGGTTGGAGCCGGACCGCTACTTCTCCTACGCCGACTACCGTGCCCTCTCTCAGGCGGTGGCGGGGCGGGCGGAGATAGGTGCCTTCGGGCTGCAGGTCGTGACCATCGGCGTGGGCGAGGTGGCAGCGAGCACTATCGGAACGCTGGTCTCGGAGCATTACTTCAAGGTGGTAGGGGTACGCCCGGCGCTGGGCCGCTTCTTCCTCCCCGACGAGACCGTCCCCGGCGCAGCGCCGGTGGTGGTGCTCGGGTGGGAGACGTGGCAGCGCCGATTCAACGGCGACCCGGCGGTGCTGGGGAGCACGACGCACCTGAACGGTCAGCCGGCCACGGTCGTGGGGGTGACGCCGGAGCGCTTCAACGGCACCATCAACCTGGTGGCAGTAGAGGTTTGGGCGCCGCTGGCGCTCTACCCGGTTCTCTACCCTGGCCAGGAGCTGGAGACCCCCGCGCGCAACCTGCAGCTGGTAGGTCGGGCGGCGGAGGGGTACCCGCTCTCCGCCCTGCAGGAGTATCTCGGGAGCGAGATGGTGAAGCTCCCGAGCGCCCGCTCACAGCGGGAGCGGCCGGTGGCGGACCGCCTCTCCAGTCTCTCCGGCAACACACGCGCTGGCGCGCTGCGGATGAGCACACTCTTCCTACTGGTGGGGGTGCTGGTTCTCGCTATTGCCAGCGTCAACGTGGCGGGGATGCTAGTGGCACGCGGGGCAGCACGGCGCGGCGAGCTGGCGATGCGCCTGGCGCTGGGCGCCTCCCGGCGCGACCTAGTCCGTCAGCTACTCCTCGAAAGCATTCTTCTCTGGCTGGTGGCGGCAGTGGGCGGCGTGATCGTCGCCGCCTCCATTGGTCGCAGGCTTCCGCACCTCCTTCCGGTGCAGGACGCCTTCCCCGCCCGGCTCGGGCTTGACCTCAGCATCGACCCGACGGTGCTCGCCGCGGCGCTCCTCTTGGCGCTCGCCACCGGGCTTCTCTCCAGCCTCAGCCCAGCGCTACGCGCCTCGCGGCTGGACCTGGTGCCGGCGCTGAAGCAGCGCGACAGCGGCGGCGACCTGCAGGGCTCATCCTTCCGCGGGGTGCTGGTGGTGGCGCAGATCGCCGTCTCCGTCCTCCTCCTAGCGATCACCGGGATCTTCATCCGCACCATCCAGCACGCTGCCTCGGTGGAGCCTGGCTTCAGCACAGAGGGGGTCTTCGTCGCCACCGTGAACCTCGACCTGCCGGGCTACCCGGAGCACCGCGGGCAGCACTTCTACGCCGAGCTCGTCGCGCGCCTGCAGCAGCGGCCCGGCGTCGCCGCCGCCGGCGTCGCCTCCAATGTTCCGCTAGGGGGGGCACGCTCTACCATCGGCATCTCGGTACCGGGGGCGCCCTCCGCCGGCACCGAGATGCCAGTACCATACGCCGCGGTGACGCCGGACTACTTCGCCACCCTGCGCATCCCTCTCCTGAAGGGGCGGGTCTTCGCCGCCACCGACGGCGCCGCGGACGCGCGGGTGGCGGTGGTGAGTGCCGCCACCGCCCGCCGCCTTTGGCCTGGAGAGGAGGCGGTGGGGCAGAGCATCCGCATCGGGGGTGACCCGGTGCAGGTGGTGGGTGTGGTAGCGGACGTGTAGAGCGAGAATCTCGACGCCATCCCCGACGCCTTCCTCTATCTCCCCTTCATGCAGCGATACGCCAGCCATGCCCACGTGCTGGTGCGCGGGAGCGGTGGCACGGACGCGGTGCGGGCAATCGGGCAGGAGGTGCGGGCGATCGACCCCAACCTTCCGCTTGTGGCCGTGCGGCCGCTCCGAAAGATGATCCTCGCGCTGATGCCGCAGCGCGTGCTCGCGACGGTGATGGCGGGGTTCGGTCTCTTCGCCCTCCTCCTCGCCGCCGTCGGCACCTATGGGATCGTGGCGTACAACGTGGCGCAGCGCACCACCGAAATTGCCACCCGCATGGCGCTTGGCGCCTCGCACCGACAGATCCTCCTCTTCGTTCTACGGCACGCGCTCGGGCTCTTCGCGCGCGGGCTCACCATTGGGCTTGTCCTCACCCTCTTCTTCGGCCGCTTCCTGCGGGCGCTGACGCTAGGGCGAGGTCCGGTCGACCCGGCCGTGTTCTTCGGCGTCGCTCTCCTCCTCACCCTCGTCACCCTCCTGGCCACCGCGGTCCCGGCATGGCGGGCCGTGCGCATCCGGCCCATGAACCTGCTGCGCGCCGGATGAGGACCTCCCCGACCACCCGGTGCGGGCGCCGCGGGCACTGCCCGTTAGGGCTTCCGCGCGCTCCGCCGCCAGCGGAAGGCCGAGACGCTGCCGGCACCGCCCGCACGCCTCCTCGGCGCTCCCGACGCGGCCACGATTCCCCCCCCGTCAAGGCGCGCCCCTCAACCTCCACCCGCCCGTGAAAGGATCTCCCCATGCAGAGCCTTCCTGCCCGAAAGTCACGGAAGACGGCGCTCCGCCGGTATGTGACAGCGCTGTGCTATACGGTGCTGCTCGCCACACCGCTGGTCTCCGTGCCGGCGATGGCCGAGACGGTCTGCGTCAGCACCGTCACCCGCTACTACCTCTTCGGGGTCGAGGTGTGGCGGAGGGAGTCAATGAAGTGCACCGACATCCCCTCGCTTGCCTAGCGGGAGCACGGTGGAGGCCGCCGCCCCCGAGGGTGGGGTGGCGGCCTGAGGATGGAAGTCGGGTCGAGCCGCCGCTTCCACGTCTCCGCCCGCGCTGCCCACGCGGGGAAGGGGGAGGCACCAGCGAACCCGTAAGGCCCAGGCGCGGCGGACCGGCCCTCCGCGGCACGGAGCGCCGCTCTTGCCACGGAAAGAAGGGATGAGTACAGTGGAGAAAGGCGTCCACGGCGCCAGGTGACACGTCCGGCCGACAACGGGACGAACCCGGAGGTCCCGATGCATTCCGCTCACCACCAGCCCACGCCGGCCCCGCTCGCCTCGGGCACTTTCCGCATCCTACGCTCGCACGAGAAGGACCTCTGCTTCGAAGGGCACCTCCTCGGGCGCGCCGAGCACCCGGGCGCCTTCCCGAGCCGCCCGATCACGATCTCCATCTACGCGACCGCGGGGGGGAAGTACATCACCCAAGTCGAACGCGGCGAACTCCGCGACGGGAGCAGCCCCGGCGCGGGGACGGCGCTCCCCGCCACCTCCCGTGCCGCCGTCCACGACGACCCTACCGCCGCCTTCCGCTGGCTCCTGGAGGACGGACGGGGGAAGCTCGGCCCCGTCAGCAAGGCGGCGTGGGACCAGGCGTGCCGCAACTGGCCGCGGCTGCGCGGTGAAGACGTGGAGTTGGTGCCCTGAGACACAGCCAGGGCACCGCCCGCTGCCTGCCGTGCAGCGCGGCTTCCTCCGCTCCATCGGCCACTTCGTGGTGACGATGGCCTTCGCCTTCGCTGCGGAGAGGTGGGACTTGGACCGACTCTGCTCGCGCTTCCCGCTGAGCGAAGTCGCGGGCTTGGTCCTCAATCTGCTCATGCTGCCGCACGCTGCCGCGATGCGAACGCTTCCCAATTCGTGGCTGATCTAGAACCGCTTCGTGGTCCCGATCGCCATCGTGCTGAACTCCCTCTCCAGGGGTGTCGCGCTCTATGGCGCCTGGCGAGCCTACCACCCCTCCCGCGCGCAGGGCGCGGGACCCCGCATGAGAGCGCCTGTCAATACCTCCTCACCCTGGATTATTCACCAGGATATCGTAGATGCCACGCGAATAGGCATTTCTGCGTTTTCCCGCTTCACCTCTTGGGTGAAGCCCCGAATCGGCTAAGACGCCGTCGAGACAGGCACTTGGGCAGATCTGGTGAATAACCCAGGCTCACATATGGCTTGCTGCGGCCCGGCCAATCAAGTTTGCGAGAGGGCGCTCAGCGCTCTGATTCCTCTGGACCCCACCGGAATGTGGTATTGCTAGAAGCGCTGAGCGCGCTCAACGGCGGCGCGCTGACCGACGCGCGCGTGCGGGTGGTCAACGCCGACGCCTTCGTCTGGCTCGCCGAGACGCAGGACGTCTTCGACTTCATCGTCGTCGACCTGCCCGACCCCTCCAACTACGCGCTCGGCAAGCTCTACACGACCGCGTTCTACCGCATGCTGCAGCGCCACCTCAGCCAGGGCGGGCTGGCGGTGGTGCAGAGCACCTCGCCGCTCTTCGCGCGCACCGCGTTCTGGAGCATCGCCGAGACGCTGAAGCAGAGCGGGCTACGCACCTGGCCGTACCACGTCTACGTGCCGTCCTTCGGCGAGTGGGGCTTCGTGCTCGCCGGCCGCGCGGAGTACGCGCCGCCCGCCACGCTGCCCGCCGGTCTGCGCTACCTGACGCCCGCGCTGGTGCCGCAGCTCTTCTCCTTCCCACTGGACATGCAGCCCGTGCCCGCCGCGGCCAACCGCCTCGACGACCAGGCGCTGGTGCGCTACTACGGCCGGGAGTGGAAGGAGATCGAGCGGTGAGGCGAGGGCTACCAGCTACCGGCTGCCAGCTACCGGCAACGGCGGCCCTCACCCCCCGGCCCCCTCTCCCCATGCTGGGAGAGGGGGTGCCGCGAAGCGGCGGGGGTGAGGGCCGCCGTTGCTGGCAGCCGGTAGCCGGTAGCTGGCAGCCGGAGGAAGGGCCAGGGCGGGGCATCTCGCGCCGCGAGTTTCTCGGCGCCGTCGCTGCGGGGCTTGCGGCGCCGGCGCTGGTGGGCTGCGCGCCGAAGACGGAGCGGCCGCTGGCGGGCGGCTTCGTCGACGACGGCGGTGCGCGGGGCCACCGCCTGCGCGACGGGGTGCGCTTCCCCGCCCCGCGCCGCCGCGAGCGCGTGCCGGTGGTCGTCGTCGGCGGCGGGATCGCCGGGCTCTCGGCGGGCTGGCAACTGCGGCGCCGCGGCTTCGGCGACTTCGTGCTGCTGGAGCTGGAGGCGCAGGCGGGCGGCAACGCGCGCTGGGGCGAGAACGAGGTGAGCGCCTATCCCTGGGCCGCGCACTACGTGCCGCTGCCGGGCCGGGAGAGCACGCTGGTGCGCGAGCTGTTCGAGGAGCTGGGCGTCTACGCGGGCGGCGCGTGGCCGGAGGAGATGCTGGTCTACGAGCCGCAGGAGCGGCTCTACCGCTGGGGCCGCTGGCACGAGGGGCTGGAGGAGGCGCTCGCCGAGACGGCCGCCGAGCGCGCGGAGTTCCGCCGCTTCCACGAGCGCATGCGCGACCTGCGCGCCACCGGCGAGTTCACGCTGCCCCTGGCGCTCGGCGCGCGCCCCTCACCGCTCGACTCGCTGAGCATGGCCGCCTGGCTGGACGCCGAGGGCTTCCGCACGCCCGCGCTGCGCTGGTACGTGGACTACGCCTGCCGCGACGACTACGGCGCGCTGGCGCGCGAGACCTCGGCCTGGGCCGGCATCCACTACTTCGCCGCGCGCCCGCCGGAGCACGAGGCGCGCGGCCCGCTCGCCTGGCCGGAGGGCAACGGCTGGGTCGTGCGGCGGCTGCTCGCGCGGCTGGGCGAGCGCGTGCGCACGGGCAGCATGGTGCACCGCGTGGAGCGGCGCGGGCGCGGCGCGCGCGTGCTGGCCGGCGAGACGGAATACCTCTGCGACGCGGTGGTCTTCGCCGCGCCCGGCTTCCTCGCCTCGCGCCTGGTGGAGGACGCGCCGGCGGTGGACTTCGTCTACTCGCCCTGGTTCACCGCCAACCTGACGCTGGAGCGCTGGCCCGCCGAGCACGGCTTTCCGCCCGCGTGGGACAACGTGCTCCACGACTCGCCCGGCCTCGGCTACGTGGTCGCCACGCACCAGACGCCGCGCACGCACACCGAGCGCAGCGTCTGGACGTACTACGCGGCGCTCGCCCACCAGCCGCCGCTGCAGGCGCGCGCCGCGCTGCTCTCCGCCACCTGGCGCGGCCTGGCCGACGTCGTGCTCGCAGACCTGGAGCGCGCCCACCCGGACCTGCGCCGCTGCGTCACCCGGCTGGACGTGCAGCGCCTGGGCCACGCGATGGTGCGCCCCACGCCCGGCTTCCTCGCCTCGCCCGCGCGCCGCGCGCTCGTCGAGAGCGGCGGCCCCGTCTTCTACGCGCACTCGGACCTCAGCGGCCTCTCGCTCTTCGAGGAGGCGCAGTACCGCGGCGTCACCGCCGCCGAGCGCGCGCTGGCGTGGCTGGCAGGCGGCTAGCCGGCCATGCCGCGCTCGCCGGCCTCGCCCGGCGCCGAGTCCGGCAGCAGCTCCTGCTCGTCCACGCCCAGCAGCTCCAGCGCCTCGGCCGCCGCCTGCTGCCCCGCGCCGTAGAGGAAGACGGGCAGCCCGGCGCGGCGCAGGTGCTCGGCCACGTCGATGCGGTCCTCGAACGCGCAGATCAGCTCGTACTGCGCGCGCAGCGCCGCGATGGCATCGGCTTTGAACTCGCCGGCGTGGCGCCGCTCGTACGCGGGGCGCATGAGCAGGCTGTCGTAGTCGGTGAGGCCGTTGGCGCGCAGCCAGCGCTCGGTCTTCTCGCGCGTGTAGTCTGGCCGGCCGGTCAGGAAGACGATGCGCACGCCGGCCAGGTGCAGCGCACGCAGCACCTCCATCGAGGCGGCGATCGGCGGGTCCTCGTCCAGCGCGTCGAAGTAGCTGCGCCAGTCGCGCTGGCGCCCGGCCTCGACCTCCACGAAGTGCGCGCGCGCGCGGTCGTCGGAGAGCGTCCCGTCCAGGTCCCAGACGACGGCTTTCGGCTTGGCGCTCGGCTCGGGCATAGAGGGTCGGCGTGAAGGCAGAAGAACGGGCGCCGAGACGCGTACGTCCCGCGACGGCGCCATGATAAGCCCGCAGCCGCGGGGGATGCAACCGCACCCCGAAGGCAAGGGTTCTCAACCAGGTACAGGATCATGAGCGAGGCCACCACACCCGCCGCGCTGCAGAAGGTGCTGCGGCGCTTCGCCGCACTGCCGCCGGAGATGGTGCGGCAGGCGCTGGTGCAGTACGCCAACCGCCTGCCCGAGCTGCCGGAGCACCTGCGCGGGCTGGACAGCGAGCAGTACCGCGTGCACGAGTGCCAGACGCCGGTGGCGATCTTCCCGGAGGTCGTCGGCGGGCGGATGCACTTTCACGCCGACGTGCCGCGCAGCGCGCCGACGATCCGCGCGCTGCTGGCGCTGCTCTTCGAAGCCGTCAACGGCCAGCCGCCGGCCGCGACGCTGGCGATCCCGGACGACTTCGTGCGGCAGGCGATGAGCAAGATCGGGCTGGGCACGCGCGAGGTGGGGCTGAACGCGATCGTCGCGCGGCTGAAGCGCGCGGCCCGCCACGCGGAAGCGCAGGCAGCGGCAGCGCCGACGCCGCAGCGGCGCGCCGCCGGCTGAGCCCGGCGCGCCTCTTGCCGAGCCGCGGGACGCGCGTTCTTTTTCCCGCGCCTCACCCGGCGCCGCTGCGGCCGCTCGGGTGCCCTGCGGCGCTCCCGACCCTCCGCTCCCCGAGGAGAGACGACTGATGCCCACGACGAGCTGTTCGCGAGCGCACGCCGGACGTGCGTGGTGGTTTCTCCTGCCGCTGGTGCTGGGCGCCTGCCTGCCGGAAGGCGGCTACGAGAAGGTGATCTACCGCGAGCTCGAGGAGCTGCCCGCACCCGCCGCGCCCAACCCGCCGCCCGTGCGGGCCGGCGCCGGCGGCGGCGCGGGCCCGCAGCTCGCCAACGTCACGCTGCCCGCCGGCGTGACCCCGGCGATGGTGGAGCAGGGCCAGCAGAACTTCGCGCTCTGCGCCGGCTGCCACGGCGCCAACGGCGCGGGCACGCCCATCGCGCCGGCGCTGAACGACAACCAGTGGCTCAACATCTCGGGCAACGACTTCGACGAGCTGGTGCAGGTCATCACCACCGGCGTGCCGCAGCCCAAGCAGTACCCGGCCGGGATGCCGCCCAAGGGCGGCGGCGCCTTCACCGACGAGCAGGTCCGCGCGCTGGCGGCATACGTCTACGCGCTGAGCCACGCCGGGTCCGGGAGCTGAAGCCATGAAGCGCAACCGCGAAGCCGAGAACACCTGGGACTCGATCCGCGCCCGCTACCGGGACTACCAGACGATCGCCCGCCCGCGCCGCGCGGCGTGGCGGCCCTACTCCACCAGCACGCAGGGGGGCAGCGGCATGGACAAGACGATCGCCCTCGCGGCGGGCATCGGCACCGGCCTGCTGCTGCTGGTGCTGGCCGGCGTCGCGTTCTGGGCGGCGGCGCAGTGGGGCGCCGCCGCGCGCGACGGCGCCGTCGTCGGCTACACCGTGACCGGCATCTGCCTGCTCGTCGCCGCGCTCGGCGCGCTGCTGGGCACCGCCAACCACATCTTCCGGGTGCTGAACCCGAACCGGCCGCGGGCGGTGCAGCACTGAGGTCGGGGAAGTGGCTGCCGGCTGCCGGCTACCGGCTTCCGGCAACACCGGGGTTCGCTGGCAGCCGGCAGCCGGCAGCCATCTTCGTTCTCGTTGACCGGGGCCGTCGGCGCGGTAGATTGCGCCGGCGGCCCTTGCGTTTGGGCGCCCCCTCCGCCCGCACCCCCGCATGTCAGCGATCGCCCCTCTCTTGCAGAGCGCGGCCACCGAGGAGTACGCCGGGCGCTGGCGCGCGGCGCTCGGCCTCTACGAACGCGCCTTCCGCGCGGCGCAGAGCGCGCGCGACGCCGCCGCGCTGACGACCTGCGTCCTCTTCGCGGGCAACTGCTGGCGCGAGCTGGACGAGCTGGAGCTGGCGCTCGAGCACTTCGAGCTGGGCCTGCTGCTGGCGCGCCTGCAGGGCGAGCCGGAGGCGATGGCGCGCGCGCTCAACGGCTTCGCGCTGGTGCAGCAGCGCCGCGGCGAGGTGGACGCCGCGGAGCAGACCTACCAGCTCGCGCGCGAGCTGGCGCGGCAGGCCGCCAGCGCCACCCTGCTCGGCACCATCGAGCAGAACCTCGGCACGCTGGCCACCCTGAAGAACGAGCTGGACCGCGCGCTGGAGTGCTTCCACGCCAGCCTGCAGCGCTTCGAGCAGGCGGGCTACGCGCGCGGCTCGGCCTGGGCGCTCACCAACCTCGGCGGCATCCACCTGGACCGGCGCGAGCTGGAGCAGGCGGCCGCGTGCTTCGAGCGCGCGCTGCAGCTCAGCCTGGGCATCGCCGACACGCGCACCACCGCCGTCGTCCACCTCAACCGCGCCGAGCTCTTCCTCGCCGCCGGCGAGCAGGCGCGCGCGCAGGCCGCCTGCGCCGAGGCGTTCGAGCTGTGCTGCCGCCTGGGCAGCGAGCTGGCCACCGGCGAGGCGCTGCGCATCTACGGCGCCATCGTGCGCGGCCTGGGGCAGACGGGGCTCGCGGAGGTGCAGGTGCGGCAGGCGATCGCGATCGCGGTGCGCCGGCAGGCGCCGCTGCTGGAGGCCGAGGCGCAGCGCGACCTCGCCGCGCTGCTGCGCACGCAGGGCCGCAACCGCGAGGCGATGGCCGCGTTCAACCGCGCGCTCGCCATCTTCGCGCGTCTGCGCGCCGAGGGCGAGCGCGAGGTCATCGACCGCCAGATCGCGGCGATCGTCGGCGAGTTCCTGGAGATGGTGGAGCGCTGGGGCGAGTCGATCGAGGCCAAGGACGCCTACACCCGCGGCCACTGCCAGCGCGTCGCCGGCTATGCCGGCCGCCTCGCCGACGAGCTGCTCGACGGCTGGGAGCTGGTCTGGTTCCGCATGGGCGCCTTCCTGCACGACATCGGCAAGACCGGCGTCGCCGACGAGATCCTCAACAAGCCCGGCCCGCTCACGCCCGCCGAGCGCGCCGCCATGCAGCAGCACGCGGCGCTCGGCGACGCGATGCTCGCCGGCATCGAGTTCCCCTGGGACGTGCGCTGCGTGGTGCGCTCGCACCACGAGCGCTGGGACGGCCGCGGCTATCCCGACGGCCTCGCCGGCCCCGGCATCCCGCTGCCGGCCCGCATCCTCTGCCTGGCCGACGTCTTCGACGCGCTCACCACCACGCGCAGCTATCACAGCGCCCGCAGCCCCGAGGAGGCGCTGCACATCATGCGCACCGACGCGCGCGCCTACGACCCGCAGCTCTTCCCCAGCTTCCAGCGCCTGCTGCCCGACCTGCTCGCCAGCGCCATCGCGCAACCCCTGAAGGGGTGATACGAAGTTCGGGGGTTCCGTTCCCGATGGGGGGCCTCTCCGCAATCCGATCAACTCGCTGCGCTCGGACAAATCGGATTTCTTCGCGGCCCCCAATCGCTCACTCCTCACCCGAACTTCGTATGACAAGGGTGATACCAGGTCCGGGGGAGGAGTGAGCGCAGGGGTGTCTCAGAGGAAGCCGGTTTGTCTGAGCGCAGCGAGTTTACCGGCTTCCGGCGAGACACCCCTGCGTGAACGAATCACCCGGACCTGGTATGAACGGGCGAAACAGCGTTGGACAGGATTACAGGATGAACAGAATGACAGGATGATCGGGATGGGATGGGGTCGCGAGGCGCAGGACGCACCTGCAGCAGCCGTTCACCCCTTGTTCTCCCATTCCGGTACTCCGTTCCTGCTGCCCCGCCCTATTTCCTGTTCATCCTGTCCATCCTGTTCATCCTGTCCATTGCTGTTTCACCCGTTCACCCGTTCAGCGCGGCCGACGCGCGTACCGGATGCCCGTGCTCGGCGAGGTAGGCGCGGGCCTGCGGTACGCTGATCTCGCCGAAGTGGAAGATGCTGGCGGCGAGCACGGCGTGCGCGCCGGCGCTGAGCGCCTCGTCCAGGTGCCGCAGGCTGCCCGCGCCGCCGGACGCGATGACGGGGATGCGCACCTCCGCGGCGACCGCGCGGATCAGCGGCAGGTCGTAGCCGTCGCGCGTGCCGTCGGTGTCCATCGAGGTGAGCAGGATCTCGCCGGCGCCCAGCCGCTCCGCGCGCGCGGCCCACGCCACCGCGTCCACCCCGGTCGGCGTGCGGCCCCCGTGCGTGTAGACCTCCCAGCCGGATTCCGCGCGCGCGGAGCGGCGCGCGTCCACCGCCACCACCACGCACTGGCTGCCGAAGCGCTCCGCCGCGCGCGCGATCAGCTCCGGCTCGCGCAGCGCCGCGGTGTTGACGCCCACCTTGTCCGCGCCCGCGCCCAGGATCGCCAGGAAGTCGTCCACCGAACGCACGCCGCCGCCGACGGTGAAGGGGATGAACACCGAGTCGGCGGTGCGGCGGATCATCTCCAGCGTGGCGGCGCGGCCCTCGTGCGAGGCGGTGATGTCGAGGAAGACCAGCTCGTCGGCGCGCTCGCGGTCGTAGCGGATCGCCTGCTCCACGGGGTCGCCCGCGTCGCGCAGGTCCACGAAGCGGATGCCTTTGACGACGCGCCCGTTCTGCACGTCGAGGCAGGGGATGATACGCTTGGCTAGCACCGGCGCTCGGGGCTCGACACGGAGAAAGCGCGGGAGGCCGGCTGCGCGCAGCGCCGGCCTCCAGAGAAGGGGCTGAACGACGGGTGCTACCCCACAGCCGGTGCAGGGATCGCGCGAGCCGGAACCCGGCCGCGCCGGCGATCAGAAGACGAAGCCGACGTGGATGCCGAAGACCGCGTCCGCGCCCTCCTCGAAGATCTTGCCGAGGGAAGCGCCGAACACCAACTGCCCCACCCCGACGGTGGCGCCCGCGCCGATCCCGAAGTAGGTGTCGGATTCGCTCGCGTCCAGCTCGTCTGCGCTGAGACTCGCCCAGATGAACTGCGGCATCGCATAGGCCGTGAACGTGCTCTTCTGCCCTTCGCCGAGCGGAAGCGTCTTGCCGACACCCACTCCGAGCGGCACGCTCCGCATACGGACGCCCTCCAGAACGTTGTACTGCACCCCGACTGCGGGACACACGCTGGCCGTGCGCTTCAGCCCCGCGATCTCGTGCGCGAGGTCCGCGCCCATCATCTGTTCGTTCTCGACGCCCGCGATGTCGTAGGACGTGATCCCGACGGTCGCCCCGACGAACAGGCCGCGACGAGCCGTGGTCATCCCGGACATGGAGTAGCTCGTGGCGTTCGCGGGGAAGCCCACACCTCCACTGAGTGCGTGACGCGAGTTCTGAGGCACCCCCCTGCACGCCTGTGCCTGCAGGCCGATGGGGACGAGCAGGAGGGCCGCGAGGACGGACCAGCAGGTGTTGCGGGCCATGAGTACGCCTTACGGGGAAGAGGAGATAGCAGGTCGGCTGCCGTTCGCGCGTCCCGGGGGGCGGCAGCGCGGATGAGCACGGGCCCGGACGAGCGAGATGCCGCTGGTCCCGGCCGAGCGGCGACATAGTAGGCGGGGGGCAGGGAGGCGCGCCATACCGCAACTCCAGCGAGCGGATCGCCGGAGTCAGGCCATCGCGGATACTCCAGAGCGGCAGGGGCGCCGCCGCGACCGATGGGGCTGCGGCCTAGCGCTCCAGCGCGGCGCGGTCCCAGGCGCCGAGCGTGGCGGCGGCGGCGTAGGTACTCTCGCAGAAGGCGAGCAGCAGGGCGTCCGGGTCGCTCGCCTGCCGCACGGCTTCGTACGGCAGCACGAACTCGCCCAGCTCCGGGTGATAGAACGCCTCCGTCGGCTGCACGGTGGCCTCGCGGTAGCCCGGCGGCTCCGGGTAGGCGTAGGCGTAGAACGCGGGCTCGGGCATGGCGCCGCCGCCGGGCCAAAAGCCGCAACTGCTGACCTCGTGCGAGTACGCCTCGCGCGTGACCCAGTCCGCCAGGTTGGGGACGCCGCCGGGGTGCGGCGGCGCGCGGCGGCCGGAGAACCGGGTCAGCGCCAGGTCGAAGCTGCCCCAGAAGAAGTGCACGGGGCTGCTCTTGCCGAGGAAGCCGGAGCGGAAGCGCTGCAGCACGCGCTCGCCCTGCAGCAGCACGCGCCAGCAGCGCTGCGCGGCGTCCGCGTCGTAGGCCGAGTGCAGCAGGTCCTGCTCGAAGGGGATGGCATCCGCGATCTCGACGGGCTGCGTCCAGATGCGCACCTCGACGTCCAGCGCGCGCAGCAGCGCCGTCAGCTCCGCGTAGAACGCGGCGACGCTGCGCGGCGCGAGCGCCAGCTCGGCGTGGCGCGCGTCGCTGGTGTCGACGCGCAGGCGGTGCCGCACGAAGTCGAAGTCGATCTGGACGCTGCGCGTGCCGTAGGGCACGGGCCCGGTCGTCAGCCCCTGGGCGCTGAGGTAGAGCGTCGCCTGCCACCAGTGGTTGAGCATCGGCGCCAGCGCCAGGCGGATCTTGCCGACGACCTGCGTCCAGAGGTGCAGCGTCGCGTACGTCTCCTGCCAGTCGGCGAGCGGCAGCGCGGGCCAGTCTTCGGCGGCGGTGCGTGCGGGCGGGGGCGTGACCATCGCGGCCTCCGGGTGAGCCCGCGCGGCGGCACGGCCGGCGGGCGAGCGGGGGTAGGAACCGGCCCGGCGGCGCAGGCTCGCGCCGCCGCGGGTTCAGCGACTGCGCGGGATCACCAGCGTCTGCCCGGCGGCGATGCGCGAGGAGCGGATGTCGTTGGCGCTCTTCAGCCGCTCGACGCTGACGCCGTGCCGGCGCGCGATCGTCCAGAGCGTGTCGCCGCGCCGCACCCGGTAGCGCGTGCCCGCCGCCTGCGCCGCACGGGCCGAGCCGCTGCCCGACGGCGCCCGCTGCGGCTCGGCGGCGAGCTGCACGTCGCCGGCGCCGCCGCGGCCCTGCACGTAGCGGCGGTACTGCGTGGGGAAGACCGCCACGTGGAAGTGCGGCGGCCGATACTCCTCGACCGCGTCGAGCACCCCCTCGCCCTCCAGCGCCAGCAGCGTGTTGCGCAGCCAGACCAGGCAACTGCGCTTCGTGGGCTTGCGCAGGTCGATCGCCATGCCCGTGGGGTGCACCGTCTGGTCGCTGCCGTTGGCCAGCCGCACCGCCGTCGGCCGCAGCGCGCTGGTGACCACCAGGCGCTGCCCGCACGCGGCGCGGTACTGCGCCGCCAGCCGCGCGACGAACGTCTGCGTGGCCGGCAGCGCGTACGGGTACGCGGCGCCGTCCACCAGGTAGTCGCGGTTGGTGGAAAGCCGCACCAGCGTGCCGGCCGCGGCCGCGCGGCGCACCCCGCTGCCGCTCATGTAGAAGTGGAGGTCGTGCTGCAGCGCCTGGCGATGGATACGCTCCACGCTGGCGCGCGAGCCGCGCAGCGTCTGCGCCGACGCGCTCGTGACCATGAGCGCCAGGAGCGGGAGCAGCAGGAAAACGAACGACTTCACGCGTCTACCGGATCGAACGTGGACTGCCAGGGTGGGCCGGTCCGAAGGTACAACGCTGCGCCGGGCGGATCAAGCCGCCGCGCCGGGCGATGCCGGCGCGGCGCGCGCGCCGCTACTCCGCGTCCGCGCCGTAGAGGCTGCGGTAGAGGGCCGCGTTGCGCAGCACGACCTTCACGTAGTGGCGCGTCTCCGCGAAGGGGATGCGTTCGCGGAAGCCGTCGACGTCGCGGCCGTACCCCAGCTCGCGGCGCCAGCGGTCGGCGCGGGCGGGGCCGGCGTTGTAGCCGGCGAGCGCCAGGTCCGTGGCGCCGTCGTAGCGGTCGAGCAGGTCGCCCAGGTAGCGCGCGCCCATGCGCAGGTTGACCTCGGGCACGCTCAGCAGCCGCTCGTGGTAGCCGTCCATCCGCCGGCCCAGCCACTCGCCGGTGGCCGGCATGATCTGCGCGAGGCCGCGCGCGCCCACGCGCGAGCGCGCGTCCGTCCGGAAGTTCGACTCCTGGCGCACGAGCGCGGCCAGCAGCATCGGGTCGACGCCCGCGCGCCGCGCCTCCTGCAGGATCAGCCCGCGATAGGGCAACGGGAAGACCAGGCGCAGCAGGCGCGCATCCCACTCGCCGCGGCGGGCGGCGAGCTGCAGACCCAGACGGATGCCGTCGACGGCGAGGCCGCGGTCGCGCAGGCCCTCCGCGAGCGTCAGCAGCGCCGTGGGCCGGGCGTCCAGCCGGCGGACGGAGGCGGCCAGCTCCTCGCGCCAGAGCGAGTCCAGCCCCGCCTCGCGCAGTACGTCCAGCCGCGCGAGCATCGCCCGGGCCTGCGGCGGGTCCGACGCGAGGCCAACCCACGGCTTCGGGTCGCGCAGCACCGCGGCGAGCGGGTCGGCGTCGAGCCGCTCGGCCGCGCGCACGGCGTGGTAGCTGACGGGGTCCGCCGCGAGTGCAGCCTCGTAGAGCGGGCGGGCATCGTCGGTACGGCCGCGGCGGCGGTAGATCTCACCTGCCCGGTAGGCGACCTCTGCCGTGCGCTCGCCGGCCGGGTAGCGCGCGACGTAGCGCCGCCAGGCGCGCGCCGCGGCGGCCGGATCCCGGTCGCGCAGGTGCCGGTCGCCCAGGCGGAAGAGCGCCTCGGCGGCGTCGGGCGAGTGCTCGATCTCCGCCGCGCGCGCGTAGTAGGCGATGGCCGTCTGCAGGCGCGGGCTCGCGTCGCCCAGCAGGAAGAGCGCGCTGCCGGCCGCCGCCGAGGCGGGATAGCGCTCCACCACGCGCTGCAGCTCGGCCAGCGCCGCGGAGCGCTCGCCCGCACGATAACGCGCGCGGGCGGCGAACAGCTCCGCCTCCGCCTTCTGCTCCGGCAACGTCAGGCGCACCGCCGCATCCAGCAGCACGGCACGCGCCGGCTGCAGGTCCACCGCCTGGAAGAGCAGCTTGCCGAGGCGCAGCCGCAGCGTGCCGTCGTCGGCGGCGCCAGCGGCGAGCGCCGCGCGCAGGGCGCGCGCCGCGAGCCCCGGCCGGCGCGCGGCCTCGTAGGCAGCGGCGCGCGCCAGCTCCTCCGCCGCGGTGCGCTCCGTCGCGATCTCGCCCAGCCGAGCCGCCGCGGCCACGCGCGTCTCGTTCGGCGCCGCCGCCTCCAGCGCCACCGAGCGCAGCAGCTCGCGCGCGTCGGCGCTCGCGCCCCGCGCCTGCAGCAGCGCCGCCTGCTCCAGCGAGAGCGCCGCCGCCTCGGCCAGCGCGCCGCCGGCGATCAGCCCGCGCACGTGGGCCGCCCGCCGGTCGAGCGCTCGTGCGGTGTCGTGCACCGCGAGGAGCGCGTGCGTCTCGGCCTTCGCCAGCCGCAGCCGCGAGGCCGCCGACCCGCGCGGCGCGCGTGCCGCGAGCGTCACCGCCGCCGGATCTCCCGCGCTCGCCAGCCGCTCCACCTGCAGCGCGCGCGCCCAGTCGGCCAGCTCCGGCAGGTCGGCGGCAGCGTCGCCGAGCGCCTCCGCCGCCGCGTGCTGCTCGCCCAGGCGCGCCAGCGCCTCCGCCAGGCGCAGCCGCGCAATCCCGCGCTGCTCGCCGCTCACCCGCTCCGCGTAGGCGCGGTACGCGTCCGCCGCGCGCTGCCAGTCGCCGCCCTCCTGTTCCGCGCGACCCAGCAGCAGCCACGCCTCCGCCGCACCGCCGTCCGTCCTCCAGTCCTGCCGGCGCAGCAGCGTGCGTACGTGGTGCCACCCGCCCCAGCCGGCAGCCGCGCGCGCCGCCATCACCACGGCCGCCGGGCCGGCGGGCTCGTTCGCGTCGTCGACGTAATCGCGCAGTAAGGTCCACGCCGTCCAGGGCCGGTCCGCGCGCAGGTGCAGGCGCGCCTCCTCCATCGTCAGCGCGAGCGCCGTGCGCGGCAGCGCCCGCATCGGGTCCAACTGCGGGACCGGCGCCAGCTCCGCGACCGACGGCAGGCCCGTCGGCCACGCCCCCGACGCGGCCACCGTGGAGACCAGGCCGATCGCGAAACCGACGCCCGCGGCGGTCAGCAGAATGCGGGAATGTGGGGTTGGTCGCATCGCGGCGGCAGTCGACGTCCGTAGAGGGCAAAGGCATCGGTCGGTGGCACGTACAGGCTCGGGGCACAAAACGTTCCCTCCGGGCGTCAGCCGCCCGCGGGGCTCGTCCGCACACGTGCGGGCGTCGCGCAGGCGTCGCCGCACGCCGGCCGGCGGAGAAACACCTGCGGGCCGCCGGGTGTTGACACGGTCCGGCAGCCCCGTGTATTTTGTGGCGCGCTCACCGCACTCCGGGCAAGCGCCGATCCCGCGTAGCTCAGTTGGTTAGAGCATCTGACTGTTAATCAGAGGGTCGTAGGTTCGAGTCCTACCGCGGGAGTAAGCCCCAAGTGATTGCTTAGGCATCGCTTGGGGCTCTTTCTTTCCCCCTCGGTTACCCCCGGTTTGGGCGCCGGGGGTAACAACCGGGGGTAACTGACTCAGGCGTCAGGTCCGCCGGCCGCGCCGCCTAAGTCCCGCCGCGGCCGGATCTTGCGTCGCGTCTCGGCCGCCTTGAGCGCGATGTCGGGGCGGCCCGCTTCCTGATACAGTTCGCGGGTGCTGGTGTGCTTCCAGGCTCCCAGCCGGTTGAGCACCCGCGCGTCCCCCTCCACGTCCTCCGCGAGGTCCGCCTGCAGGCGCCGCATCCCGTACCAGCTGCGACCGTCGACGTGGGCGATGCCGGCGAGCCCCTCCAGCTCCCGCCACTGCTTCTGCAGCCCAGTCATGCCAATCGGCGCCTGCCCGCGCTCGACGCGCGCGCGGCGCTGCGGCTGTCCATCGGCTCCGAGTACCGGCTTGTGGTTGCTCTTGCGGAGCACGTGCAGCTTGCCGGCGGGGAGCAGGTAGTAGTCCGCGAGCTGCCCGGCCTGGTACGCCGCCTCCAGGTCCGCCAGGTAGCCATCCGCCAGCACTCGGTGGAGCACCGCCCGCTGCTCATCGGTGAGCCAGACCGTGGCGCCGTGCTTTTTCCCCTTCCCGTGCACCCGCACCGCGCCCAACGGCTCGGCGCCGTCGGGGCTCGGCAGGATGTCGGAGCGGCGGGAGCGCGGCACCTGACCCAACCGCAGCTCGGCGCCGATCTCCATGCCGAGCCACAGCCGCGGGTCGGCCTGCGGCAGCGCCGCCCACAGCCGGCGCGACTCCTCGACGGTGTAGCGGGGCCGCTGGGGCTCCCTGGCCGGTGTCTGGGTCAACTCCGCCCACTCCACCCGCAGCGTGCGCTTCCACCCGGCCGCCGGCTCGCCCTCGCCGGGCTCAATCAGGGTCTCCTGCTGGAGCCAGCGCGCGGCCGTCTGGAGCACGCCGCAGATGACCTCCACCTGCCGGAGTCCATAGCGGCCCTCGCGGAGGTGCACGCGCGCCAGCTCGCGCCAGAGCTTGCGGTAGTGGGCGTGGCGCACCTGGCTCCAGCGGAGGTCGGCGCCGAGGATGTCCCGGATGACGCGGGCCGCGCGCGCGACCTCGCGCTTGTGCTGGGAGTCGCCGGCGTACTTGCCCTCGCTCTCGTTGAGCAGCCTGCGGAAGCCGGCGCCGAGCGTGAGCGGGCCCACCTGCACCTCGTCCACGTCCAGCCCCGCGGTGAGCGCCACCTGTCGCCGCACCGCCGCCTGCTGCGCCTCGATCTCCAGCTCGGGCAGGATCTGCCCGGCGGCGTCGCGGATCGTGTCGCAGAGGTGGCGCTTGCTGTGGTAGCGGCGGCCGTCCCACACGCGAGAGTAGACGGCCATCCGCTTGTCGGCGCGCTCGAAGGCGGTTAGCTGGTGGGGCGGCCGCCCCACCGCGTACTGCCACTTGCCCGGAGGCGGGCCCTTGGGCTTGCGCGCGGCCATGGCTCAGGCCGCGCGCTGGGCCAGCGGGATACGGATCGCGCTGCCGCGCCGGCGTGCTGGCAGCGTGCCGCTCCGCACGCGCTTGTAGATCGCCCACCGACTCACGCCCTGCATCGCCGCGTACTGCGCGACATCCACCTCCAGCTCGGGGTTGGCGGCGCGCGCCAGTGCCTCGGAGAGCTGCCGCTGCACCACGGCCAGCGTGTGCACCACCGGATCGTCCGCGGGCCGGCGCTGCCGGTCGGCGGCGAGCCACTCGGTGAGCCAGGTGACGACCTCGCGCACCGGTGCGAGGTCGCCCAGCTCCATGCGGTCCGTGCTCATGGTGTCCCTCATGCGGCGAGCGGGAGCGCGGCCCGCACCTGGACGCGCTGGGCGGCGGCTCCACGGGGCGGCCGGGGCACGTAGCCCGCGGCCGTGACGAGTGCCGCCCACTCCCTGCCGAAGCGCAGGGCGGCGGTCTTGTGGGTGTATCCGGCTAGGCGGCCAAACTCAGCCGTCGTGGGTCCGTAGCCGCCCGGGGTGCAGCCGCAGCGCGCCGCGGCCCGGCGGTAGTCCGCCAGCACCCGCGCCTGCGTGAGCCTCGTGTGGCGCTTGCCCTGCGGGGTGAGCCCGGCCACGCACGCGGCGCCATGCCACGGCTCGTGCGTGCAGGGCGCGAGCGCGCGGCAGACGGAGATGACGCTGTAGCGGCCGTGCTCCGCGTACTCCGCCGGGCTCGGCATCAGGCTCGGGTGAGCGCAGAGGCGGGCCACGCGGCGCAGATCCTCGATCGCCTCGCGCGAGCGGACTACCCGCACCTCGAACGGCGTATGGAGCCCCGCCGCCGCCATCGCGGCGCGCCAGCCGCGGTGGCCGGTGATCTTCTTGGCGACCCAGTGTTCCGAGTACCGCCCGCCCGCGCGGTACTCGTCGATGGAGGGCGCGACGCCGGCCGGGCGGCCGCAGGCCCGCGCGACGCGCTCCAGGTCCGCACGGATCGCCACCAGCACGCGGGATCGGGGGGCGCCGCGGAGGGCGGTCTGCGCGCAGCGCTTGGCGGCGTCCGGGCGGCCGATGCGCCGCGTGCGGCGGGGGGCGTCAGCGCGCGCCATGGGTCGCCTCCTCAGCCTTGCAGCGCGCACAGAGCTGCCGGTCCTCGCGCCAGTCGAACGCGACGCGCTCCGAGTAGCAGCCCTGGCACCAGTGCACCGGGCCGTCGTTCTCGCTCAGCTTCGGCTCGTCCGCCTGCCGCCACTCCGGCAGATCGGGCTCGGCCGCGCCATCGGCGTTGCACTCGGGGCAGACGGCGAGCACCTGCTTGGGCGTCGTGCCTTCGTAGCCGATGGTGAGATAGATCCCGCGGCGGTCGCCGCAGAGTGTGCAGGTTGCCATGTCAGTGGTCTCCATCGGTGACCGGGGTGACGGCCACCTCGGCCGAGTAGGTGCCCGTCCCGGGGCAGTAGCAGTGCACCACGCGGAGCACCCGGTACTCCGTCTGCGGCTCCACGGGATGCGCGGTGTAGTCGGTCAGGTCCACGCGCTCGCCCGCCGCCGGCACACGCGGCAGGTAGAGCACCGGCCAGGCGGTGTCGTCGCCGGGGGCCGTAAACTGCACAGGCACGAGCGGGCTGCGCTGGAGCCTGTCTTCCAGTTCGGCAATGCGGCGGGCCTGCGACTCCACCTGCTGGCGCAGGAGGTCGCGCTGCTCAGTCAGGTAGTCGATCTTGGCGAGCGTCTCAGTCCACATCGCCACCCTCCTGCGCTGTCAGTGCGCGAGCCATCGCCAGGTCGGCCGCGCGCTCGCGCTCCCGGATGCGGTCCTCGCGCCACGCCAGCCAGTCCCGGCGCGGGCTGGAGACGCCCGCGATCCAGCGGGCGCCGACGATGGGGATCGCGCTCAGGAGCAGCAGCAGGCAGACGAGCCACACCACCGGCCAGAGGCAGGCGGCGAGCACGCCGTCCGCGGCGGCGTGCCAGGCGCGGTAGTGCAGCGCGGCGCCGACGTACCAAGCCACGCCGAGTGCGAGCCAGTGCCAGGCGCTCATGGCTCCTGCCCCTGCGCCGCCGGCGCGCTGGGGGTGAGGGCGCGCCCGACCATGCAGCCCTGGTAGTGTGCGTTCGGGTGTCCGCAGTTGCGGCAGTGGGCATTGCCTTCCTGGTCGCGGCGGAACGCGAATATCTCCAGCGCCTCCCGCAGCTCCGCCTCCCGCTCCTGCGCGGCCTGGAGGGCGCGGGCGTCGAGCAGTACAGCCCGTGCGCCGGTCGTGCCCGGATAGCGGCGCGCGAATGCGTCCGGGTCAGGGAGGCGCTGCTTGGCGCACCACTCAGGGACCGTCACCGAGCACAGCTCTCCGTTCGGGAAGAGCGCGGCAACAGCCGGGCGCGCCGCCACCTCCTGCGGCGCGGGCTGCGGGGTGGGGGTGTCAGCCATTGCGGGCCTCCATCTCTGCCGTGTGACGGCGGTGTGCCTCCTTCGCGTAGGCCCAGGCGTACCGAGCGCCCGGCCCGTTGCCGAACGTGGCCTGAAACACAATTGCACCGCAGCTACACAGGCCGCGAAGCCGGCGGCGCGAGGTCTGGATGTCCAGGGTGTGCGTCTCCCCGCTCTGCGCGGCGGGGGTGGGGTCAGGGGTGTGCATCTGCTGCCTCCAGGCTGTCGTAGGTGTTCGGCGCTGCAGGGGCGGCAGCGCATTGGTGGCAGAGGTCCTTCCCGCCCCGGCGCACAAACCCCTCCGCCCGCGCCTCTCTCGCGTGGTCTGGAACCGGCTGCGCTGGGCGGCCACAACGGTCACAGGCGACGTAGGCAGGTGAGATCATCCCTCCCCCTCCCCAGCGTCCCATCCGCGGTTCCAGGCACGCCAGAAGGCGCGGGCCGGTCGGCGAGGGCGTGCACCGCTTCACGCCACGGGCAGTCGGTACTGTGAGCCACGGCCATGCGGGATGTATCATCCGTCAGCGACGAGTCGCAGTAGACGCAGACCAGCCAACCCCCGGGCGTGCGCTCGTATGGGCTGCGCCCGCCCTGGTATAGCGGGTATTCGGAATGGGTGGTGGAAACTTCCGTGTGTGACACAACTTGCCATCTCGGAATAAGTGGTGTAAATTGCCTCCGTACCCTGAACCGGAGGTGGGTGTGAGCGAGCGTCCCTTGGTGCTGTCCCTGTTCCCCGGCATCGGCCTGCTGGACATGGCGTTCGAGGAGGAGGGCTTCTGCGTGGTGCGCGGCCCTGATGTGCTGTGGGGTGGCGATGTGCATCGCTTCCACCCGCCGGCTGCCCGCTTCGACGGCGTGATTGGCGGGCCGCCGTGCAAGTGGTGGAGTTCGGCGGCCAACATCGCCAAGGCGAGGGGGCAGAACGTCCAGCCCGACTTGATCCCGGAGTACATCCGTGTCGTCCAGGAAGCGCAGCCGCAGTGGTGGGTCATGGAGAACGTGCGCGGCGCGCCGGTGCCGGAGATCCCCGGCTATCGCCATCACCCGCAGATGCTGGACGCGGCGGCCTTCGGCTCCATCCAGCGCCGGGTGCGCCGCATCACGTTCGGCACGCGCGACGGCACGCGTCTGCGCCCTATTCCCGAGGCGCTGACCGCAGTGCCCTACATGGGCACCGTGACTACCGGGCAGCAGCGTTGGGACGCGCTGCGCCAGCGTCCTCGATCGACGGCGTCCGTGGCCAACTACCCGGATGCCTGCGAGGCGCAGGGACTGCCCCGCGACTTCCTCGAAGACAGCCCGCTCACTGCGCGCGGCAAGTACACGGTCGTAGCGAACGGCGTCCCGCTGCCGATGGGCCGTGCCATCGCCCGCGCAGTCAAAGCGGCGCTTGGCTACGACTTTCAGGAGGCGGCGTAGATGTCTCCGCACCGCGTGCTGGACCTGCCGCTCTACGCCTTGCTGGACCGCAAGGAGAACGAGACTGACATCCTCTTCACGGTCCACGTTCCGCTGGACGAGACCAACGTGCCGTACTGCACCAACTGCGGATCGGTGAACGAGTTCTACGGCCACGGAGTGCGCTACAAGCGCTTCCACGACATCCCGCACCTGGGCAAGCACGTCACCCTCCAGGTGGCGATGCAGCGCTTCCGGTGTCGGGCGTGCGGCAAGCCCTTCACCCAGGAACTGCCGCTCCTCAACCACAAGCACCGCATGACGAACCGGCTTGTGGCGTGGATCAGCAAGCAGATCCTGAAGCCGCGCACCTTCTCCGACGTCGCCCGCGAAGTGGGGATCAACGACAAGACGGTGCACAACGTCTTCGCCGCGCACGTCGAGTGGCGCGAGGGCATGCGGGAAGTCATGACGCCGACGATGCTGGGCATCGACGACGTGAAGCTCGATGGCGAAATGCGCACGGTGCTGGTGAATCTGGGGGACCACACCGTCTTCGAGCTGCTGGAGACCGACGACTCCGACTTCGTGCAGGGCTGGCTTCTCCGCATGCCGGACAGGGAGAAGGTCGAAGTGGTGGCCATGGACATGAGCAGCGGGTTCAGGAAGGCTGTGCTTGGCGCGCTGCCGCAGGCCACGATCGTGATTGACCGCTTCCACATCGTGAAGCGCGCCAACGAGGCGATGGAGAATGTGCGCAAGGCTATCCGCGCCTCCCTGACCAACAGCCGGCAGCGCGCCGCCCTGGTCGGAGACAGGAAGCTGCTCACCATGCGCCGCGAGCGGCTGCTGCGCGAGGTGGACGAGATGGACCGGCTGCGGAAGGTGGAGACCTGGTTCAGCCGCTATCCCCAGCTCAAAGACGCCTACGAGCTGAAGGAGGCGATCATGGACATCTGGGACCTCACCGACCGGCACGAGGCCGAGGCGCGATGGGACGAGCTGCGCGCGTCCATCCCCAAGGGGCTGCGCCAGCCGTTCCGCATCATGACCTCGCCGATGCAGAACTGGCGGGAGTTCATCTTCAACTACTTCGATCACCGCTGGACGAACGGCCCCACCGAGGCCGTGAACCGCACCATCAAGGAGATGGCGGCTGCTGGCCGGAACTACTCGTTCAAGGTCATCCGCGCGAAGGCGCTCTTCACCGTGGCGGGCAAGGAGGTGCCGCCCTTCGGCAAGCGCATCCCCAAGGCGTGGCTCTATCACGCACTGCCGGAAGAGATGGGAACGGAAGAGATGGCCCGGCAGCTCAACGTGGGCATGGATGCCGGACCTGAGCTGTCCACCATCGAAGCCATGTTCCGAGAGATGAATCGTCATGGCGTTTCAACCACTAAATCCGAATAGCCCGCTCAGCAGCCGCTCCAGGCCGGAGCGCGCACGCACCTCTTGCGGCACGCGATTGAGCGCGATGTGCGCCTCCTGCATCGAGGCCACCGCGTAGGCCAGGGCTTCCACGTCGAGTTTCATCGGTCAGGGCTCCGTGGGTTGGGGGAGAGGGTGGCACGGGTGGTGAGCCACGCCACTGCGGCCTTCCACGCGGCGCGGGCGAGATCGGCGGGGATGTCATCGGCGCTGAATGCCAGCAGCGCCAGGGGGGCGGGGCTAACGCCTACGCTCACGCTGCCTCCTTGTGGCTGTCCGCCTGCGCGCGGCGGGTTTCGATGACGCCCTCCAGCTCCGGCCGGTTGTGGAGTAGCAGCCGGGCCAGGAACGCGGTATGGGAGTTGTTGAGCTTGTAGTCCGGCGCGTCGGTCCTCACCGCCCAGTCGTAGCGCATCGCCTCGATGATCGCCTTCACGCCGATGCGCCGACGGCCGGCCCGGTGGAGGCGCAGCGCGCGCTCTTCCAGCTCGCGATACACGTGCGGGTTGGCGGCGACGAAAGCGGCGAACGCGCGCTCGTTGTCCGTCTGCGGGTCCGCGAGCCAGCCGGGCAGGGGCCGGTCGGGCCCCTGCCACTGGATGTCGGGGTGGCTAGAAGGGGAGCTCATCGTCCCAGTTCCCCTCATGGTCGGGTTCGTGGCCGATGCCGTCGTCGGCGCTCGCCGGGACGGGCACCGCCGCCAGCGGGGCCTGCTGCGGCTCCGACGCCTGCGACGGCGTGCGTACCGCCTCCTGCAGCCGCTGCAGCCGGCCGCGGACCTGGCGCCCCACCTTCTTGACTTCCTCTTCCGTCGCGTCGGCTCGCTGCAGCACGCCTTCGGCGTACTGCTCCGTCTGCTTCGCCAGCTCGGTGTCGATTGCCGCGATCTCCACGATCATCGCCCGGATCTGCTCCGCGAGCGCCTCCAGCGGCTTGGGCGGCCACTGGCCTGGCCAGTAGGTGCCGCCGCACTCCTTGTCCCGGCACTTGAAGTCCGGCGCCGTATCCTTCATCTGGCCGGATGCCTTCTTCGGCCGGTTGTCCCACATCGCGCCCTGGCACTTCGGGCACTTCGCCGGGGGCTCGTTGCTCGTGGCGGCGCCTTCCCCGCCCTGGTCCCGGCGGTAGAGGTCCGGGTTCTCCTCGATATCCTGCGTGAACTGCTCGCTGAGCCCGAACGCGTTGAGCACGGCGCCGACGTGCGCCCGCTTCTCAGCCATCTTCAGCACCGTGTTCTCCGAGTCACGCGGCCGGTCGATGTACTTGCTCTCCATCGTGGAGCACGTCGCGATGCAGCTTCCCACCACCGTCTCACTCTCGCGGTGGACGATCTCGCACTCCACCACGTAGCGGTACAGGCCCAGCGAGGTGCCGCGCTCTTCCAGCCAGTTGCCCGTCGGGCTCCCGTTCTTCCACTCCTTCTTGCGCTTGAGCCACGGCACCTCGCGGTCGTGGTCTACCTCCTTCTCCACCACGCGGAAGCGGCTGTAGCAGCCGAACGCCATCTGCGTGCGCTCGGCGCCGGGCTTCAGCATGGCGGGCTTGTCGCCGCAACCCGGGATCTTCCCGTAGTCGCGGCCCTCCTGGAGGATCTCCGCGATCATCGCCCGCGTGTCCTCCTGCGCGCGCAGCACCTCCTGCGGCGGAGCGATCGGGCGGATCAGGCCGAGCACCGGGCGCACTGGCGCTAGGGCCACGCTCGGCACCTCTTCGCCCGTGCGGCGGTCATGCAGTGTTACGACGTTGCTGGCCATGGCTCAGTAGAGACGGATGTGGTGGGACTGCACGATCTCGACGCCGGCGGGCAGCGGCTGCCCGGCCTTGTGGGCGGCGAGCGCGGCGGAGCCGTTGAAGTCGCGGGACTCGGGGATGATGCGCACCAGCTCGGCCGGCAGCGCGGAAACGTCCACCAGGCAGCGCGCGCGTGCCGGGCTCGCCTGCACGCGGATCGTCACGAGCGTGCCCTTGACCTCCGGCCGGTCGGCGTGCTGCAGTTGGGTGAGCAGGTAGCCCTTGAGGCTCTTGGCGCTGTTGGCCAGCGCCTTCTGGCGGGCCGCCAGCCGGTCGGCCTCCACCTCCACCGCCTTGGCCAGTGCCTCCAGCTCTCGGATCTTGAGCGCGACCCGCTCGCACTTGGCGTCGAACGCGCCTTCGGCCTTGTCCAGTAGCTCCGCGATCTCCGGCGTCAGCTCGCCCCCCGACTCAACGAGCCAATCGTGCACGGTGGCGAGGTCGGCGGTGCGCTCGTACAGCGTCAGCGTGGACATGGTCAGCAGACCTCCCCCAGCCACAGGCTGATGCGGGTGAGGCGCGAGAACGCGAGCCTGACGCGCGGCGCGCGCGGCGGGGTGGGCTCGGCGGCCGTGGCCGGGCGGACAGCCTCGTGTCGGATGATCCCGACGCAGAGGCCGATGCGCTCGCGCGGCTTGATGGATTGTGGGGCTGTGGTTATCATGGGTGCGCTCCTGTTGAGATTCGCCCGGCCCCGCCGGGCACGGCCCCCGCGTGTTGCAGCACGCGGGGGTTCGTCTTTGTCAGGCGCTCCGGCGCCTGAGCATGTCGATCGGGTCTTCGCCTCGCGCGGTGCCGGCGAGCTGTATCACGCGCTCGATCGCCGCTATTGCCTCCGTCGCCTCCTTGACCAGCCGCTCGTACTGCAGGGCGGCGGGGTCGCACTGCGCCAGGAATTCCCCCACCTCGCGCAGCACCCGCCCGGCCTCCAGCGTCAGCCGCTCCCGGGTCAGCGTCTCGCTCTCGCGCTCGCCCAGCGTGCGCGCGAAGAGGTCATCGAACCACGTGCGCATCGCCACTAGCACTGCGCGCCCCTCGTCCCGCGTCGCCAGCGCCTCCGCGAGCGCCTCGATACGGTCCAGGTCGTTACGCGCGCCGGTGGCGTCGGGGGCGTCCGCGTCGGCCATCGGCCGGGCCAGCTTGTAGACGTAGGCCACGCTGAGCCCGAGGGCGTGGGCGACGCGCTTGGCGTTGAGCACCTCCAGCGCGTGGGCGATGACCTGGTGCGACTCGATCATGTCTTCGGTGTGTTTGCGGGACAAACTTGCTCCAGTCGTGTCTAAGTGCGGGCGCCCGTGGGGTGTTAGGTTCCGCGCATGGAGCGGATCGACTCCATCCTCGCCCGCGTGTGGTACCTGAGCGCTCCCGCCCGCTCAGCTCGCCAGCGCCAACCCCTGCCCGGGATACTGCCCATGCAGACGCCGCAGCTCATCCCTCAGCCACGCCGCCTCGGCCACGATCTCGGCGATGGTCGCATCGCGGAGCAACGTGGAGCGCTGGACGCCACGCGCCGCGGCGACCAGGTCGATGTCCCGGTCCTCGCTCTCGGTGAGCGTCAGGGTGGCACGTCTGTTACGACTCTCTTGCGCGGTCATGCCGATTCCTCCCATGTTGCGCCGGTTGTGTGTGGTGGTATACCTAGCAATCCAGCGGGGTTTACCGGCTCGCACGTTACAACTTACTACACTAGACGCACCATGTCAATACGGATCGATCCGCAGGAGCGCGCAGAGCTGGACCGCGAGTTGGTACGTACGTTCCTGGATGCTACACGGGAGCTGTCGACGCGGGAGGCCGCGCTCAAGCTCGGCCCGTCCTACGCGCACACCAACGTGCAACGGTTTCGCGAGGGGCGGTGGGCGCGGATGTACCCGCGCACCCGCCGCGCGATGGTCGCCTACCTCAAGCGCCGGGGGCTCATCCCGGACACGGTCGACGACGAGGGCGTGCCCAGCGCGTACTACGCGAGGGTGGAGGCGGAGGCGGGAGGATCGGGGGGGGCGCTGTCGGACGTGGAGCGCGCGCGCACGGTGCGGATGCTGCGCGCGCTCCAGGAGCAGGGCGAGCTGATGTTCGGGGCGTGGCGCGACCAGATCGAGGGCGTCATCCGCTCGCTGGTGGCGGGAGAAACCTCTATCGCACCAGATGCAGATGCGGAGCGCATCGCCCCTGGCGAGGTAACGGCCAGCCTCCCACAACCTGCCGGGCAAGCTCCAGCAGCCGCGGAGCGTCCGAGGAGAGCGGGCGGAGATGGTGCTCGTACTTGAGCAGCACGAACACCCAGTGGTTGTCGTACGTCCAGGTCGTCAACTTCCCGCCGCGCTTGCGGGCCAGGTAGACGTGCGGGTAGCGCCACGCGATCACGTCCCACACGCGCGCCCCCAGCTCGGGGATCGGAAGCTGCACCTCGTACTCGTACGTCCGCATCTCAGGCTCCGCCGCCGCCGTGGTACCGAAGACTTCCCAAAAGTAGCGGCAAGTCTCAGCCCGCCGCAATCCATCGTTGCCAAGTCCATCTGTGTACATGCAATCCACGCGTTTGCAGCGGCCCGCCGCCCGTGCGGTGGGCCCTCCATCTTGCGGTCGTGTCACGGGTCGCGATACTCTACGGGCACCGTGCTTACAACGCAAGTTGCAGGGGACAACGGCCGTTGCAATCGGACGCGGATCATGCACGTGGGCACTCCGCGTGGGCGGAGCGCGTCGGCTGGATCGTCGACACACTGGAGGGTGGCAACGCCAGCGCGGTGGCCCGGCGGGCCGGGCTGACACCGCAGGCGATCACCCGCATCGCGCGCGGCGGCTCGCCGACCGGAGACACGCTGGCGAGCTTGCTGCGCGCCTATCCCTCCCTCTCCGCGGAGTGGCTCATGCTCGGGCGTGAGCCGCGGCTGCACGCGTCCGCCGCTCACGATCGCTTCAGCGCAGCGGTGCTGGAGGCGGTCCAGGCGTTCGAGGCGGCGCTGGCCAATGCGCGCAGACGCTACCTCCAGAGTGCGCCGTAACCAGGCATCGTGCAGGCGCGCGCAGGTGGCGCAGAGCAGGGCGCCGGAGGTCGTCCAGTAGGCGCACCAGGCGCAGCGGGGTGGCTCGCGCATCGTCACGCGCCCCGGCGCTGCGCGGAGAGGGTGGTGTGCGCATCGAGCCACACCGCCCCGCCGCGCTCGGCGATCCAGCGCAGGCCGTAGCGGCGTCCGATCTCCAGCGGTAGCCGGCCGTCGTCCTCGGCCTCGTACTCGCCGCCGCCGATGCTCGCCAGGGGACGCACCCACGGCGCGCCGCCGTCGGGGTCGGCGATCTCCACGCGCACCTCGGCGTCGTCCACCGGGGAGCTCGTGTCGTCCGTAAGCGGCTCGGCGAGCCGCCAGCGCATGCGGTTGCCAGGGTAGTATACGATCATCGCTCGGGCTCCAGCCTGAGTGTACCGGTGAGTACGGGGGACAGCGCGAGGCGCGCGTCCAGCAGCGGCACCAGCTCCAGCGGGCCGCCGGTGAGGTAGGCCACGCCGCCCGGCCGCCAGCCTGCAGCCACCACGACCGCGAAACCCTCGACGGACGCGTACCCGGCGGCGTGCTTGGCCCCTGCGCCGGTGAGCGCGCCGCGGCCCGGCACGTAGGCCGTGCCGACGGCGAGCTTGCGCCCGGCGACCTGTACCCGGCCTGCAGCGGAGACCGCGGCGGGCGCGCCCGTGCGCTTGGCGCCGCCCGCCTGCACGACACCGCGCGCCGCCACGCCGGAACTGCCGCTGCGCGCATCCACGACCCCGACGCTGCCGGTGGCGGTGACGATGCCTCGGGCGGGGATGGCGCTCGCGCCGCCGCCCTGCTTGCGTCCGGCGGCCGTGACGACGCCGGCGCCGGTGATGGTGGTCTGGCTATCCGCGCGCTTGGCGCCCTGCGCTGTCGCGGCGCCGGTAGCGGCAGCCCGCGCAGCGCCTGCGCCGTGCTTGCCGCCGGTGGCCTGCACCATGCCCGTGGCCGCGACGGCGGACGTACCGGTGCGCGCGTCGGGCGCGGCCTCCGGCGTCGCGGCGCCGAGGGTGTCGAGGTGAACCCCGTAGCCGGAGCTGAGCGACCGGCCCGCGCGGATGCCGACATACCCCGCGGCCGTGATCTCCACGTCGGTCGCCGTGATGCGCGACGTTCCGTCGACCAGTACCCGCAGAGCGCTGCCCGCCATCTCCAACGCGACCGGGCGCGTGGTGGCGTTGAGGATCGTGTCGGCCCAGACGCCCAGGATCATGAGGGAGCCGCCCACGTAGCGGCACAGCTCCCAGCGCTGCAGCGCCAGGTCCACCCGCACGAAATACGCGGTGATCCCGTTGGCCGCCGCGGGGTCGAGCCGGCCGCAGATGCCGACCTGCGGGTTGCTGTCGAACGCCGAGCTGACGATGCGGAAATCCGCACTGACCGTGTAGTCGGGCGACGGCGCCGGCGTGTTCAGGTACATCACGCCGGCGCCGGTGCCGGTGGTGTAGCCCGCCCGGCCCGTGGTCAGCGCGCGCCACGACGCCCCGGAGAGCGTCACCCAGGAGCCGCCCAGCTCGGCCGCGAGCCCGGCCAGCGGCGTGGTCGCCGAAAGCCCCTGCGAGAACGAGTCGCGCGCGAACTCGGCCATGCTACTGCAGCTCCACCACGCCGGGCAGCGCGAGCGCGGCGGCGTGCTGTTCCGGCGTGGCGTCGGCGTGGACGATCATCTGCCCGTCGGGGCCGGGCTCCACGCCCCAGCCCGCCGGCAGCACGTCGGCGACGGCCGGCCGGTACGGGTCGCCCTCGCTGCCCGAGCCCACCACCGGGCAGAGGTAGCGGCGATGCATTAGTCGGTCAGGCTGAGCGTGCCGCCCGTCAACGTGTACGTGCCGGCGCCGGCGTAGGTCTCGGCGGTCAGGTCGTCATAGGCGAGCAGGGTGCCGCCGCTGGCGGCATCGTAGTAGCCGACGTAGTCGACCGTCTCTCCGGGGCCGATGTCGAACACCGGCTGCGCGCCGGCGGCCATGCTGCCGTTGGCGGGCGCGGCCCAGGTGATCGGCTTGCGGTCCAGCTCCGTGCCGCCGGCGCCGGGGACACCCTGGAAGGCGGCGGCGTGGGTGGCGCCGAGCGCCGCCAGCATCCGATGCTTGGCTGCGGTCGTGAACGGCATGGGTCGTTACTCCTGTCTCAGGATGTGGCCCCGCTCGGGCAGGGCAGGATCGGGGAGGTGCGCCAGGCGGCGCGCGGCACCAGGCCGCGCAGCCGCTTGTACAGCGTCGTGGCGTGCGGCTCGCAGACGCCGCCCTCCAGGTACGCGGCCGTCGTCCCGTCGCCCGGTCGGCGGGGCGGCACCTCCAGGCGCACCAGCACCGCGCCGGAGCGCGCTGGGTGCGGGCAGGCCGGGTACAGGCAGCGCTCGGCGTCGGGCATCATCGCACGTCGACGCGCACGGGCTCCATCGCCCGCCAGGCGAGGTAGCGGCCGGCGCTGCGGTAGCTCTGGTTGTACTCCTTCGCGCGGAAGTCCGCCAGGCTGTAGAAGGCGTCCGCGCCGGGGCCGCGCCCCTTGCCGAAGGTGGCGGCGAAGACTTCGTCGCCCATCGTGCGGTACTTCGCCTCGCCGCTGATCACGTAGGCGTAGCCGAAGGCGTGTACCACGGTGGCGTTCATCTGCCGCACCGAGCGGATGGTGTTGGTGTCCCAGCCGCCGTTGAGGCGTGTGTTGCCGCAGCCGCTCTGGCACTGGTCGCCGTAGACGAAGTACCACATGCCGCGCCAGGCGGCGCCCTTCGCCTTGTCCGCCGGCTGCACCGGCTCGTCCTTGCGGTAGCCGACGGTGTAGAGGTTCTCGACGCTCTTCAGGATCGCGCGCGCCACCGCCGTGTCGCCCGTGACCTCGTGCGTCTCGATCAGCGCCTCCAGCAGCAGCCCCACCATGAACGGCTGCTGGAAGAAGCCGGGCGTACCCGCGCTGTCCTTCCAGCGCCAGGAGCCGTCCGGATGCTGCAGGCGCGCGTAGTAGTCGCGGCCGGCCCGCAGCGCGCGGGCGGCCATGCGCGCGCGCACGGCGCTGTCGGGATGCACCTGCGCGAGCCAGGCGGTATAGAGCAGCACGTACCCGCCGTCGCGCACGCCGTAGTGCAGGTTGGGGCTGTCGAGGCTGCGGCCGAGCCAGGAGGTCCAGTGTCGGTCCGCCCAGCGGACGATGTAGTCCCACAGCTCCGGGCGTCCGTCGAGCGCGCGCAGCATGATCCCACCGAGCGCCACGCCGCGCGGCGTCTGCGCCGTGCTGCCCTTGTAGCCGGCATACCAGTGGTCGGTGATGCGGCGGGCGATCTCCAGGAAGCGCACGTCGCCGGTGCGGTAGTAGTTGAGGTACTGCACCAACCCCTGGTCGTAGTACATGCGCTCGCCGGGGCTGCCCTCGTAGCGCCCGCCGTGGTAGAGCCCCTGGCTGGCGGCGTTCTCGTCGAAGAACGGCCAGGGGTTGGCGCTGCCGCCCGAGGCGAGCTGTGGCCCGAGGATCGCCGCCACCTCGGGCGAGGCGAACACCACCCGCTCGCCGTCGCGCAGGATCGGCGGCGGGGGCGGCTCGGCGCGCACCGGCGGTGCGGTGTCGACCGGCGCGGTCAGGGTGTCCACCGCCGGCACCTCGGGCGCGGGATCGGGATCGGGATCCGGCTCCACCGCCGGCGGCGGCTCCGCGGCCGGCGCGCTGTCGACGGGGGCGGGCGGCAGGCTGTCCACCGGCACGCCGAGCAGCGGCGGTCCGGCCGGCACGCGCACGGTGTCGATACGCAGCACGGTATCCACTCGCACCACGCGCACGGTGTCCACTCGCGCCGGCACGCGCAGGCTGTCGAGCACCGCCAGAGTCTTGGTGAGCTGCGTCTCGGCCGCGCGCAGGAACCCGCGCGAGCGCACCAGCTCGGTGCGCAGCCGGGCGGTGTCGGGCGCCTGTGCGGCCAGCGGCGCGGCGCAGGCGAGCAGCAGGGCCGGCAGGATCAGTCGTCGTATCATCATCATCTCCGTTGGTTGGTGAGCCAGTCGGCCAGGGCGTTGCGCAGCTCGCGCGCGCCCCACTCCACGCCCGCCCGCAGCGCCTCGGACAGCAGCGCCTCCACCACGGTCACGCCGGGCGCGGCGGCCTCGCGGGTGAGGGCACGCCACGACAGCGCCTGGTCGATCTGTACCGGGGTGAGGCGCAGGGCGGGCCGGGCCTGCTCGGGGGCGTAGATGCCCGGCGCGGGCTGCGGCAGCGTGAGGGCGAGCACTTCCCGGCGCAGCCGATCCCAGTCCCAGCCCAGCGGGTCGGTCTTGCGCCCCTTGGGCAGCGCCACATCCGCGTGGCTCACCACATCATCGAGCGTGAGCCCCTGCGCCACGTAGTGCGCCACCAGCCGCGCGACGGTGGCGTACTGCGCATCGGCGTAGGGCTCGCGGCCGTCGTTGCGGTTGGACAGCTCCCAGCCGAGCGTCATGCCGTTGACATCGCGGCTGCCGCGCCACTCGGCGACGCCTGCATGCCATGCGCGGCGCGCATCGTCCACCAGGCGCGTCACGCTGCCGTCGCGGTGGATGAGCAGGTGCGCGCTCGCCTCGCTCTGGGGGTTGCAGAGCCAGGCGAGGCTGCCCGCCTCGTTGCCGCCGTCGGCGGTGGCGTGCAGCACGACGCCCCGGATACGGTTGCCGGCGCGCGGCCCGTGGTTGGGACTCGGGCGCTCGCGATCCGCGCGCCAGGGGCGCAGGCGGCTGAGTACGATGCCCGCGGGGATCATCGATCCCTCCGGCGGTACTGCCACCAAAAGTGCCAGGTCAGCCAGCCGGCGAATGCCAGCCACGCCACCAGCGTCGCCCACCACACCGCCGGGTGCGAGAGCACGAGTGGGATGACGGACTCGCTGAGCGTGTCCCCCTCGGCGGCATTGCCGACCGCCCACAGCTCCAGCGCCAGCACGGCCGTGAGCAGTGCGAGCCAAACGAGCCCCCAGCGGGTGCGGTTCATCGGGCGGTGTCTCCCGGATTGAGCCAGCGGTTGAGCGTCTTGTGCGCCACGGCGTACAGCACGCCCCAGAGGCCCAGCCCCAGCAGTGTGACCGCCTCCACCAGCGTGGCGCGCGTCTCCTCCGTTACTTCCAGCCCCAGCGAGCCGGCGAGCCAGGTGAGCAGGGTGGCGACCACGGCCGCCGCGATCCGTCCGATGATAGCTCTCATAGTGCTCCATGGGTTGGGTCAACTACCTTTCGGTTGCGCCTCGATACGGTCCAGTCGGTGTCTACACGTCTCGGCGTGGATTTCCAGCGCCCGCACCCGTTCCTGCAGCCCTTGGATAATCTCACTGCGCCGCTGGTCTGCGACCTCCAATCTCGTGGTCATGTCCCGGAGCTGATCTACTGCGGAGGATAGTGTGGCTGCACCCCAGACCAGCCCGCCGGCCTGGATCGCAACGGTAAGCAGGGCGCCGATCATGGCGACATCGGCCCGGCGGCGTGGGGTGTCTTCACGCATCCGTCTACTCCGCCGCGGCTTCGCTGAACGTGGCCTCGATGACGGTGCCGTAGGCCGGCGCCTGCGTGGCCGGCACCGTCATGTAGGTCATCCCACCGCCGTAGATCGTGCTCCCGTCCGGCCCGCGCACCTCGGCGGCGAGCCCCACCTGCACCTCCGCCTCCGACAGCCGGCGGATCTCCCACACCTGATAGCGCATCGTGGCCTGCATCGTTGTCTCTCCCGGTCAGGGGGTGGTGGTGAGCAGCGGCTGCAGTGGCAGCAGCTCGCGCGGGGTGAGCGTCAGGCCCTCGACGCTCTCCAGGTCCTCGATCGTGAGCCGCGGCGCGGCCAGCGTGATCTCCGCGGACAGCAGCTCGTCCAGCGCCGGCTCGTCCAGCCCGTCGGCGACCGTGCGCAGCGTCGCCGTCTCGCGATCCAGCGCCAGCGCCAGGCGCGCCACGCGCTGCGCGATGGCGGGGCGCAGCGGCGCGTCCATGATCCGGCCCAGCGGCGCGGCAGCGGCCACGAGCTGGCGGTTGGTCAGGGTGATCTCGTCCATCAGGGCAGCGCTCCTTGCGCGTACAGGGTGTTGAGTACGTGGATGAGCGCAGCGTCGGGCGCTACGTGTTCGATCAGGGCTGCGCGGGTGATGGGGCCGGCGTGGCCCGCGTCTACCAGCAGCGCCGCCAGCGCGACGACATTGCGCGTCTGCCAGACCCTCCCGCCGCCGGGCAGCTCGTAGGGTTGGCCCACCAGCACCTCGTCGGCACCCACCCGGAGCACGCCGTAGCGCTCCGCGAGGTACGTCACCTCCGCGTCCAGGGCCGGCGCGAGCGCCTGCCGCAGCGCGGCGGCTGTCGCGTCGATCCGGTCCTGCCTCTCCTCTGGCGTCATATCAGGTCGGCCTCCACGCCGATCCAGGTGAGGCTCCACTGACCGGAGCCGTAATTGCTGGCGGTCGCGGACGGAGAATCCCCGATCACCCAGGCGAGCTGGAGATACACTGCGTTGGTCGCCACCAGGCCCTGCTGGGTCAACTCGCCGCTCTCCAGTAGGGGCTCACCAAAGATGAATGACCCGTTGACCCTGGTGGTCGTGCTCCACTCCCGCTCGGTGATCGTCACCGCGCCGGCACGCCGCAGCGTCAGATTGCTGGCCGCGGCGTGCGTGCCGCTCCCAGTTTCCGCGTGCTTGAGCGAGATGGCGTAGCGCAACGCCTTGAACCACCAGACCTTGCCCACCGGCGGCTGGATGTTGACGCTGCCGATGGCGCCATCGCCCACCGTGCGTGCCTCTTCGACTGCCTTTGCTCGGAGTACGCCCGCCATAATCAGAGCGAGAAGAAGGAGAGCATGAGCAACGCGTCGGTCAGCGTACCGCTACCGTCCGCGTTGAGTGAGAGCATGTTGTGCTGCAACCAGGGGTTGGCGCCCGTGGCTGCCAGGTCCACGAAGTTCTGCCAGGTCGGCTCCGGCCCGCCGCTAACTGCGATGCCCACCGTGTTGTTGTAGTTGCGCACCCGCCCCGTCGTGATCTTGTCGGCGCTCAGGTCGGTGATGTGGGCGTTGCCGATGGTGGCGTCCGGCACGCTGAACCCGCCCCGGATCGTCTTGCCCGCCGGGATCGCGCGGCCGTCCCACAGGTAGAGCATCCCCGTGTCGCCGTTGTGCACCCCTACGAGGTAGTCCACGAATCCGCTGCCCGGGCTGGGAGCCGCATAGGTGAAGTAGTCGATCACGCGCCACCCGGTAGAGCCATCCCACACGTGGTTGTGGCTGAGTTCGTTTGCCCCCACAGCGACGCGGTAGATAAGGGCCTGCCACGCGGGGATGCCCACGCTAGCGAGGGGGCCGAAATTGAAGTGGCCGGCAGAGCTGTTAACGTCGGGCAGGCTGATGAAGCGCTGCGTCCAGCTCAGAGTGTTGCCTACCCACGAGATGTCGCCGCCGCCGTGGATCGTGCGCGTGTTGCTGCCGCGCAGCGTGCGTGCGAGGCTGCTGGTGGTGTCCAGCGCTGCGTCCCCGACTGCGCCATCCAACAGCTGCGCCGGCCCCACCACCGCCACGCCGAGCCCGCTGGCGCCTAGGATGAGCTTGCCGGCGGCGTCGCGCACCTCCAGCCCGTAGTCCTGCGCGCCGAGCCCCAGCTTGCCCAGCCTTACACGTTCCTTCGGCGTGGCTTGCAGGTCGCGGATCGTGAGCAGCGCGTTGTTGAGGTCCAGCGTCAGGCGCTGGCCGGAAATGGCGTCCTTGATGGTGCCGGTCGTGATCTTCCCGGCGTCCAGCGAGACGATCTTGCCGTTGACGACGGACAAGTCCTTGATCTGCGCCCCGTCGATGACCGCCACCTTGATGCGGGCGTCGGCGATGGTGGCCGTCTCCGCCGAGAAGTTGACGACCTGCGCCACGCGGATCTGCGCCTTGTCGATCTCCGCTTGGGCAATGGTCGCCGTTTCGCTGGTGAGGTTGGTGATCTGCGCGGTGGTGATCGTCGCTTGCGTGATGCGCGCGTCGGCGATGGTGGCGATTTTGGCGTCCAGATTCTCAATCTGGGCGGTCTTGATCGTCGCCAGCGTGATGCGCGCGTCGGCAATGTTGGCGACCGTCGCCGTCAGATTCTCGATCTGGGCCGTGCCGATGATCGCGACACCGATCTCAGCCCTGGCGATGCGCGCGATCTCCGCCTCCAGCGTCTGCGTCTGGATGTGGTCGGCAGTGATCGTCTTGGCCTTGATGTGCTTGCCCTCCACCACCTCCAGGCCGAGCCCGTCCGCGCCGAGGATGAGCTTGCCATCGGGGCCGTAGATCTCAATCCCGTAGGCGGTCAGCCCCACGCCCAGCTTGCCTAGCCGCACGCGCTCGCGCGGCTGGCTGTCGGTGATGGAGATGAGGCCATTGAGCCAATCGAGCACCACCTTGCCCGAGGCGTCGGTCTCGCGGCCGGCGCGGCTAACCTTGCCGGGCTTGGCGGTGCCGAGGCCGTACTGCGCATTCCAGCCGCGGGCGTAGACGACGCCCTCCTGCGCCGGCGTGAGCGTGATGGTGGTGCTGTAGCTGCCGCGCCGACCCACCACCACCGCGTCGTAGCTGGAGAGCGTAGGCTCGCGGTTGACGGCGACGTAGATCTGCGTGCAGTCCTCGTCTCCGCTCACTGTGCCGCGCACGCGCGCCTGATCGTCCAGCTCGGCGCTGGGCGGGTCCACCTCCGGCTCGGTGTCGAGGTCGTAGGTGTGTGCGAGCGCGATGGCGCGCACCTGGCCGCCTTCGTCGCGGTAGCGGATCTCCGTTTTGATCTCGCTGTTGTGGTACTTCTCCAGCGGCACGGTCTGGCGGCGCGTGAGCGCCACGTGCGTGCCCGGCGTGCCCGCGTTGGCGGCGTCGGCGCTCGGCGCCCAGGTGCCGGACCAGCCGAGCGCACCCTGCTTCGTCTGGAAGACGATCTCGGTGACGCGCTTCGCAGTGTCCGTGATGGTGATTGTGAGCACGCCGGTAGAGCCAACCTGCGTCGGGTCCCACTTCACGTGGGGCACGACGCCGAGCAGCTGCCACTTGTCGTCGAGGATCAACCACAGCGGCTCGCTCTTGCTGCCGTCCTCCGCCAGCGCGACCGCCTCCAGCAGCACGGCCGGATCATCCTTGCCGGGCACCGTCACCACGACGTCGGCGTGCACCGGCGCGTCGCCGTAGCCCTGCGCGGGCTCGCGCGTGTAGGCGGGCGGCGTGGCCCCGGCGGCGTAGGTGCGGTACTGCAGCGCCACCGGCTTATCAGCGTGCGAGGCGACCAGGCGTATCCCCGCCTTGCCGGGCTCATCGCTGGTGATCGGCGCCCAGTCCACGCGCAGGCCCGCAGGCACCGGGTCCACGCCGCCACGGCCCCGCCAGGCCATGTACATCCCGACCGGCGAGCCCCCGCGTAGCGCGACCTCGGTCCATGCGCCCTCGGGCGTGATCTGCCAGCTACCCCCCACCACCGCCCAGCTCCCGGCGAAGTCGTAGTGCGTCCCGTCTGCCGCGAGGGAGAGCACGTCGTGCAGCTCCAGCCAGGGCAGGAGCGGGATGCGGGCGCGCTTGCTGGTCAGCGGCTGCGCGAGGTCGGAGAGCGCATAGCCCGCCAGCGCCTCCGCCTGTGCGGCCGTGGTGATGGGGCTGTCGTCGCCCTCCGTGATCGTCATCAGCCGTCGGCCGAACTCCGCCACGCTGGCGGCGTCTTCCCGGCGGGTCGTGACCTGCTTGCCCTGCGCGGCGTCCGGGTAGGTGACGGCCACCTCGTTGCGCACCCATTCGCGCGAGGTACGTAGCTCCGGGATCTCCACCACCTGCGCGGCGCTCAGGCTCAGGTCGGCCGCGGTCTTGTCACGCGGCGACAGGTAGAGCGTGGGCACCTCGTCGCCCGCCGCATCGCTCCAGCGGTAGGCCAGGCTCCAGCCCTGCTGGCGCGCCATCGACAGCATCTGCTCGCCGATGCTGTCCCCCACGGCCCCTTCGTACTCGCCCACGCCCCAGTCGGGCGCCCCCAGCACGCGCAGCGTAGCGCCGGGCAGCGCCAGCCCGGTCAGCGCCTGCAGCTCGGTTCCGATGGGCACGCCGGGATCGACTGCGCCGCCCTTGTAGGGCTCGCGGAAGCGGGCCTCCAGCAGCCGCACGTCCAGGCTGGAGCAAGTCAGTACCACGTCGTCGGCGAAGTCGACGGACTCCACCTCGCCGTGGAACAACTGCGTCCTGGCCGCGCCCGTGCGACTCTCCCCGGCCGCCAGGAAGGCGACGAATACGCGTACCTCGCGGCCGGGATAGCAGAGCGGCCGGAACACACTGGCGTCCCGGTTGTGCGCGCTGGCGCTGGCGCCGGGGCTCACGCTCTGCCCGTCCGCCCGGCGGAAGAGGGTGAGCGTGGCGGAGCGCACGGGCCGGTCCGGCGTGCCGATCTCCGCCGTCACGCCGGCCACCCAGTCCCCACCCCCCAGCGTGGTCAGCTCCACCCACGCGCCGGAGGGGCGGCGGATCTCCACCCACACCGTGGGGCGGTAGCCCTCCGCGAGGGCGCGCGTGCGCTGCGTGGCGTCGGCCGTCCTCACAGCGACTCCCGCAGCGTGAGGGACAGCATGCGATACCAGGTGTTGCCCGTGGGCTCCCAGCGGTCGTCGGTCACGATGGCGCGGCAGGTGATGGAGGCGCCCAGCGCATCGCCTGTGACTGCCACGCTGGCGGAGGGGCTGCACTTGGCCCGCACCGCCGCCGCCTCGGCGTCGTCCGCACAGAAGACCTCGCCCTCCCAGACGCGCGCGGTATAACTGCCGATGTTGCGCAGGGAGCCGTTGGCCGTGCGGCGCAGCTCCGGCCCCTCATCCCCGCGGCGCTGGAAGCGCGTGGCCTTGACGGTGACGCCGCCGATGGTGAGGAACGCCATTTAGACGTACTCCTGCAGCGTGACCACCAGCTCGTCCGCGCCGGCGCTCTGCCGGATGCTGCGCACCAGCTCGCGCTTGACCTCGGCGGCCAGCGTCCGGCCGTCCGCGCCGGCCGGCGGGTGGTTGATCGTGACGTTGAACTCGACGCCGCGCCCGCCGCCACCGGGGGTGCTGGGGCGCGGCTCGTAGTCGGGCATGCGGATGTCGCCGCCGCCGGGCAGGGTGGGGACTGCACCGGCGATGGCGGCCATGCGGCGGCGCAGCGCGTAGTCGAAGATCTCGGGCATGTTGGTGAGGGCGCCGGCGGCCTTGTTGACGGAGTCCGTCATGCCGTCCAGCGCGCGGTCCACGCCCGAGATCGTGTCGATGAACTGCTGGCCGCTCTCGAAGCCGCCGAGCAGGTCCTTGATGGTGCCGGCCTCGTACGCCTCGAAGATGCGCCGCAGCCCCTCTTCCAGCGCCTTGCGACCGGCGTCGGTGCTCAGGTCGAGGTTCTCCAGCCCGAACGCCTTCATCAACTCAGGCGCGAACCTGCCGAGCAGTGCATACTGGTCGGCAAGCACATCGGCGGGTTCGGTCAGGTCGAAGATCTCCCGGCGAGCATCCAGGCGACGCGCCTGGTCCTCCAGCCCCCGCCCGAACTCGAAAAGCCGGTCGGTGACGGTGCGCAGGATCTCCTCGAGCTGCTTCAGCGTCCTCGTGTTCAGGCCCTTCTCGGCGAGGTCGATCCCGTAGCGGTCGGCTATCGCCTTGAGCTCGTCGAACGTGACGCCGAACTGCTTGGCGACGGGGCCAAACAGCTTCTCGAGCGATGTGCCCTTGGTCGCGTCGATCCAGGCGAAGGTGTCCGGGAACTTGGCCTGGAAGGCGTCGATTGCCTGCAGCACGTCCGTCATCGCGCCGCGCGTGCCGCTGAACGTGTCGAACGACTGCCGCACCTTATCGAGCGCCTCGGTGTTGCGACGCACCGTCTCGTCCTGACGGCCGAACAGCGAGGTCAGCACACTAACGGCGCCGCCGAGGACGCCTAGCGCGCCGGACATCATGCTCATTGCACCCAGCGTCCCGCCGGCCGCACCCCCTGCGCGGATGCGGCCGACGCCGCCGATCAGGCCCTCCACCCCGCGCAGGGCGCCGGACAGCGCGGGGCTGAGGCCGCCCAGCGCCTCGCCCAGTTCGCCCACGCCGGAGGTCACGTTGCGGATCGCCTCCAGCGTCTCGTTGAACTGCTTGAGGCTGCCGCCCTTGTCGAGGTCGAGCTGCAGCTCGGCGCGGATCTTGGCCTCGATCTCGGGCGTCAGCTTGCTGGCGTCGCGCAGGTAGTCGAGCACCGAGAGCAGGCCGCGGTTGAGCGCCTGCGCGGCCTCCCTGCCCTTGCGCTCGAACTCCTCGGGGCTGATGATCCCGCGCGCCAGGTCCTCGCGCAGCTTGCCGCTCTTTTCCTGCGCCTGCCGCATCACCGCCTCGAAGCTGGGGCGCAGGTCGATCAACTGCGGAGTGGCGCCCGCGAGGCGCGGAGCAATGGGGCGCGACATGGCGCGATCCCACGCGGCGTTCCATTCGGAGGCGAGGCGCTGGGCCTCGCCGCGCGCAGTCTCGTACTCCTGTCGCAGCGCGCGCACGGCCTCCACCGCGCCGGCCGGGGCGCGACTGCCCACCGCCGCCAGGTCGGCCTCGGCCTGCTGCAGCTCGCGGCGCAGGCGCTCGGCCTCGTTGGCCGCCTCACGCAGCCCCTCGGGCATCGCCACGACATCCGCGACGCCCAGCCCGCGCAGCGCCTGCAGCCGCTCGGCGCGTTCCTGCAGGCGCTCCAGCGCGGATTCGATCTCCTCGACCCTGCGTGCGGCGCCCTTGTCGGGGTCGAGCTGCAGCGCCTTGCCGATCTCCTGCTCCAGCTCTGGCGTCAGCTTCTTGGCTGCGCGCAGCGACCCCAGCAGCGCCAGCAGCTCGCGGTTGTAGGTCTGCGCCGCGCCCTTGCTCTTGGCCTCGAACTGCGCCTGCGTGAGCGTGCCGGCGGCGAGCTGGGCGCGGAGCCGGGCGACGGCCGTCTCGTAGCGGCCGGTCACCTGCTCCAGCGTCTCCATGCCCTGCGCGGTCAGGCCCGTGGGCGCCTGCAGGTCCTTGATGCGCTGACTCAGGCCCTGCAGCTCGCCCTCCAGCGCCGCCTGCGGGCGCAGCCCGTCGAGTTGCGCCTTGAGGCGGCGCATCTCGGCGCCGGCCTTGCGGATCTCGCCCATGTCCGCGCCGGGCGCCAGCATGCGCTGCCGCGCCAGGTCGTACTGGTACTGCAGCATCTGGCGGCGCGCGTACTCCGACTCCGTGGCCGCCCGGCGGGTCTGCGCCGCCTGCAGGTCAAGGTTGGACACCGCATCGCGCGCGGCGGAGGCCATACGCTCGATCTCCGCGCGGGCGGCCGCGGCGTCGAGCTTGGCCTTGACGAACATGGCGGCGAGCACGCCGAGCGCGACCGTCACCACGCCGCCCTTGACGAACAGCGGGGCGAGCTTGCTCTCGGAAGCGATAGCCAGCACGCCGATGGCGGTGGTGAGGTTGCCGGCGGCGTTGATGGCGGGCCCGAGCCCGGCCGCAGCCGCGCCGCCGGCGATGCCCCAGCGCAGCATCTCCGGGCTCATTCGCTCCAGCTCCGACAGTGACTCCCCGGCCATCTCCGCCAGCTCGCCCAGCAGCGGCAGCATCTGGTCGCCCACCGCGGCGGCGGCCATCTGGACGGACTGCCGGAAGTTCTCGAAGGTGGTGCGCGCGCTGGACTCCACCTGCAGCAGCGTCTCCACCCCCTCGGCCAGCCGCCGGAAAAGCTCGGTCAGCGGCAGGTTGAGGTTGCGGATCTGCTCGGCGGAGGTGGTGCCGAATGCGGCTTGGAGCGCGAGCGTGAGCGCGGGGATGTTCTCCTGCATCACCTTCAGCTCGTCGCCCATCAGCCCGCCCGTGCCCGCCACCTGCGACATCTGGCGCACGACCTCGCGCAACTGGTCGGCGCCCATGCCCGAGAGCGTGGCGGCGTTGGCGAGCCCGCGCAGCATGCGCTCGGCGAACTGCGCCTGAAAGCCCACGGCCTGCAGGCGCAGGCTGCCCTGCACGGCGGTCTTGAAGTCGATGCCGGGCCGGAGCGCCAGCGTGCGCAGCCGCTCCATCTGCGTGGCGGCCTCGGCGCCGGAGCCCGCCACGCCGATCAGGCCCCGCCGGAGCGAGTCCACCTCCACCGCCTCCTTGACGGCGAAGCCGCCGGCCAGCGCGAGCGGGGCGGTGAGCCCGAGCGTGAGCTTGCCGCCGAGGGAGGAGAGCGAGTCGCCGACGGACTCCAGGCTGCGCCAGATCTCGCCGGCCGCGGCGGTGCCGGCCTGGCGCGCGGCGAAGCTCAGGTCCGCGACCAGCCGCTGCTGCACCCCAGGCGGGATGAGCGGCTGGTTGCCGAGGGTGCTCAGGTTGGTGCGGACGGCCTGCGCGGCGCCGGCGCTGGCGCTCGCGGCCGTCTCCTTGTACTTGGCCCACTCGGCGCCCATGCGCTTCATGGCGGCGGCATGCGACCCCTCGGTGCGCATGAACTCCGCCATGTTGGCCTTGTTGAACTCCCGCCACGACATGCCCGGCGCGGCCTGGGCGCCCTGCAACTGCTCCGGCGCGCCGCCGCCGAGGGAGGCGGAGACGGCGGCCTGGGTGGCGCGCTGGAACGCCTTGACCTCGGCGCTGGCGCGCTCCAGCCCGGCGTGTAGCTCCCTGGAGTCGGCGCTGAAGCGCACGCGCACGGGATCGCCGGCCAGTTTCGCGGTGGCCGCGTCCACCCGGTTCGCCGTCTCGGCGACCTTGCGCTCGAAGATCCCCAGCTCGTCCGCGATGCGGAGGATCTTGCGCGTGAAGTCGTCGACGTTGGCGCCGATGCGTACGTTGAGCGAGCCGACCTCGGATGCCATGAACCCCCGCACGTTGACGCTGCGTAGTCCGATGCAGTAGGTTGCCGCGGACCTCTACCCAGAGAGAGCGCTATGCCCCTGGTTCCCTGCCGTTACTGCGGTCGCCGCGTGAGCGACCATGCCCATGCCTGCCCCGACTGCGGCGGCGCCTATCCCGGCTCTGCGGAGCGCGAGCGGCGGGGCATCGTCGCCGCCCTGTTATTCCTCGCTATCTCCATCGTGCTCGCGCTGGCCATCGGCTGACTCAGCGCGAGCGGAAGAAGTCCTCGGGCATCATCGCCCGGCCCTTCTTGCCGCGGTTGGCGTTGTAGACGAGGCTCGCCACCAGCCCGGCCCGCAGGTCGGCGCGGTGCTGCACCTCCTCCCAGCGCTGCACCTGCTCCATCAGCCGCCGGAAGGTCGTGCGCCCCCACTCCGCGTCGGAGAGGCCCAGGTCCACCGTGGCGCGCGCCCACAGCTCCAGCAGCGTGGGCGGCTCTACGCCGCCGGAGCGGCGACGGCCAAAGGGACGACCTTGCCGTCCGCGTCCGCCGTCTCCGACTGCTTGGGCTCGGGCATGAACGCCGCCCACAGGCCCAGCAGCGCGTCGCGCACCGCCGCCTGGTTGCCGGGGTGCAGCCAGGCGCCCACCTGCTCCAGCGTCAGGCTGGCATCCTCGTGCAGCAGGCAGGCGTGCAGCAGCGCGCGCGTATCGGCCGCGGTGAGCTTGAGCCCGCTGGTGCTGATCCGCGCCACGAACGCGGTGAGCGTCTGCTCGTCCTCGCGCACGTCGAGGTCGATCCAGTTGCGGGCGTCCACGAAGTTCTTGCCCGTCGTCTCCTCGGCGCGCACCAGCGCGTTGAAGTCCATGCGCAGGGTGCGAGGGCGGTCCAGCTCGATGGTCGCGGTCTTGATCTCGGGCGTTGTCATGTATCATCAGGGTGCGCCGCCCGGCTGCTCGCCGGGCGGCTCGTGGGTCAGGTCAGCGTGACCTCGCTGAAGGTGCTCGGGGTGCCGGTGAAGCTGAACGTGCCCTCCACGGCCTCGCCCTCAGCGTCGCCGCTGACCGAGACGCTGTCGATGACCGCCTCGAACTGGTCGGCCTTCTTGCTCGTCGCCGTGCCCTCCCAGGCGAACTGCAGCCACACCTTGGAGTCGTTGTTGTAGGCCGTGACCATCGCCTTCTGCCCGGCCGTGTCGCTGGGATCCCACCAGACGGGCATCGAGCCCGAGAGTGTCTTGGCGCCGGGGACCGTGGAGTCGCCGCCGAAGTAGCGCAGGGTGGTGGAGCCCTCGCGCCCGCGCTCGTAGTCCGCGCTGCGGACTTGGCCGACGTTGGTGTACGGTCCGGCCTGCGTGGTGGCGATGCGCACCCGCATCAAGCCGGTCAGCAGTACAGGCATGGCTCAGCTCTCCTTGCTCGTGTCGGTGTCGGCCAGCTCCGGGTGCTCGGCCAGGAATCGCTCGCGCGCCATCTGGTCGCGCGGGTTGGGCAGGGTCCGGCTCTCGTAGGTCATCGGCTCCGCGTTGCTCGTCTGCGGCGCCTCGGCCTCGTCCGTCTTGCGCTTGCTCGCCATCATCTCAGCCCTCCTGCGGGGGTTCGGTGTCTCCCAGCCAGCGCACCTTTTTCGGCGCGGGTGGTGGAGGAGGCGTCTGCGCGGCGGGCGCCAGCCGCTCCAGCGCCGCGCGGATCAGGTCCTGCGCGGCCATGAGGTTGGCAATCGCCTGCGCGCGGTCGGGGTCGGTCATGGCTCTCTCACCTGCAGCCGGTAGTTGGAGGTGGCGACCTCGCCGGGCGTCGGTGACGGGACCCAGGTCGGGCCGTTGATGCGCCGCACGCCGAGGACGCGGTACTGCTCGACGGTTCCCGTCTGCGGATCGGTCCACGAGACCAGGTCACCGGCCAGCGCCAGCACCTCGACCAGGGCACGGCGGCAGGCGCGCAGCGCGCGCAGCATGTCATCGTCGCGGGCGCGTACCTGCAGCGCGACCTCATAGGGTCGCGTGGATTCGAGAACGCCCCAGTCCCGCCCCGGCTCATCATAGACGGCCCAGACTGGCCCGGCGCCGGCCACGTAGTCGCCGAACTCCGCGATGCGAACGGGCGAGAGGCCCGCGGCGCCGAGCCGCTGCTGCACCGCGCCGGCGATCACTGGCCCTCCACGCCGCGCTTGACCGCCTCGGCGAGGCGGCGCCTGTACTGCGCGGCGTTCTCGGCGACGACGCGCTCCATCCACTTCGCCTCACCGCCCTTCGGGTGCACGAGCCCGACGTGCTCGTGTTGGTAGGCGGCATAGGCTGTGTTGGCGACGATGGCGAGGCTGGTTGGGCCCGTCTCCGCACCGCCCTCCAGCGGCGTCGGGTTCGCGCCGGGCTCCAGAGGCAGTCCCATCTGCGCGCCGGTCGCGATGCGCTCGCCGGCGACGTGCAGGCTGTGGCTGCCGCGCAGTGTGCCCTCGTCCACCGGCGCACGGCGGATCATCTCGCCGAGTGCGTCAAGGCCGATGGTGCGCAGCTCCTGCTGCACCTGGGCGGTCACGCGCGACGGGATCGCGAGCAGCCGCGAGAGGTCAGAGCGAACCGTCAGGCTACGCCGTGGCATAGACCACCCGAAATCGCAGGGAGCCGTTCGCGTCCTTCACGTCCTGCACCTCCCTCACCTCGCCGTCGCCCAGCCGATCGCCGGGCCGGACCACGTCGCCCGGCAGTGTCCAGTAGACGTGCCGCTGCAGCACGTCGCCGCCGGGCACGCGCACCAGGCGGATGCCGCAGTCGCGGACGACGGTCTCGCGCGGCGGCGCGTGAGTGGCCGTGCCTGGGTAGTCACCGGCGCCGAGGCTCTGCCGCCAGGTCGCGGCGTCGCGGAAGCGGTCGTCGAGGCTCATGCCGCCACCGCTTTTCGCAGTCGGAAATCCTGCGGCAGCATCCCGCGCGGGCGGGTGCTGTACGGCGCCAGCTCGTCGCGGTGCTGGCGGACCAGCCGCGCCAACTCGCTCGTGCTCTTGCCGCGGAAGTCGCGCGGGACCTCGGTCCGCCCCTCCACATCGCCGCGCTCTTCCAGGTAGCCCACGACCGCCGGCGCCTCGCGATGCACACAGTTCGGATGCATCGGGCACCCGCCGCCGGGCACCGTCCCGATCCACGGGAAACGCGGGTCGCCGCGGTCCTCGTAGATCCGGTAGATGCGCCCCTCGAACGGCGTGCAGATGCAGGGCGGGTGGGCGTGCGTCGTGATCTGGACGTGCAGCACGCCGTTGGTGGCGCACATGCCGCGAGTCCCCGCCGTACTGGCCCGCGCCGTCTCGGTCCTCGCATGCATCTCGGCCCAGGTGTCGAGCCGGTAGTTGCGACCGCCGATCTCGACATGCGTCAGGCTGGCCGGCGTCCACTCCGCGCCCGGCGGCAGCGCGCCGAACACCGCGCGACGCATCGCCGCGGCAAGCAGGCGCGAGGTTTCGCGGCGCGGTAGCCCGCCGAGGATGCCGGCGGCGATCTGCTCGCCGAAGCCGGCCTGCGCGAGCAGTACGCGCGTGGCGCGCACGCTGGCGAGCTTGAGCTGCACGACGATCTCGGTTGTGTCCAACAGGTAGCGGCCTAACAGGCTCTCGACGGCGCGCAGATGGATCGCGGCATCTCCGGTGACCGGCGCCAGCATCTGCGCGCGCAGGTCGCGCACGGCCAGGCCGGCACCCATTTCGTACGTCGCGGGGATGTGCTCGCGCGCCCACGCGGCCCACGCGCCGCTGACCTGGCCATCCGGCCCGACGGAGAGTAGCCGGTCGAGGATCGCGTGTGCCTCGACGATCCGACGGCGGACATAGTGTTCGTGCCGCGGCTCCTCCAGCACGAGCGCGATGGCCTCCAGCTCGTCCGTCGCGGCGCGCAGCAGCGCGATCAGCGCGTCGAGCCGCCCGCGCGCGGCGGCGTCCAGCGCGGTACTGGGTGGCAGGACGGCGGCCATCAGCGCAACCCCCTGGCGGGCACCCATGCATCGACGGTCGCGTCCCGGACATCGCGCAGAGCGGCGTTGACCATCGGAGGCCAGTTCAGCGTGTTGCCCCACTCGGTGCTGGCCTGGGTGGTGCCGATGCTCTCGCGCGTGACCTGCGAGAGCTGCCGGCGGAAGGACAGCCACCCTAAGCGCATAGCGCGCGAGAGGGCGACATCCGCGTCGGCCGCGGTGCTCGTTACGCCGAACGTCGCCCGCAGCGCGATCTCCTCCAGCTCCAGCAGCTCCCTCACCTCGCCGTCGCCCAGTCCGCGCGTGTCGGACGGGAAGGCGAGGCGGATCTCGGAGGCGGAGAGCGGATAGGTCAGCGTCACCGGCGGAGCTTCTCCTGCGTCAGGGTCTGCGGATGCGGCTTCGGGACGTGCGCTGGCAACTTTCCCGTCGCCGCCGCCGCCACCTCACGGGGGCCGGTGGGCACCCCGTAGGTGGCTGGGCGGCCGTACTCGTCCTGCTTCTCGGCGGCCACCGTCAGGCCAGGGCCTTCCGGTAGTCCTCCACCGTCACGTAGCCGTCCTTGCCCGTACCGGCCACGCTCAGCCCGCGGCGCGCCGCCTCGGCCTCCAGCTCGTCGCGCGTGGCCGTGGCGATCTCGAAGGCGCTGGCGGTCGCCTCGGCCTCCAGCACGTTGCCATGGGCGTCGTGCAGCTTGCCGTCGGCGCCGAGGTAGCGCCCGCCCTGCGGTGCCTCGTCCAGCGGCTTGCCGGCCAGCTCGGCCATCTCCTTCGCCAACTGTTGGCGGGCATAGACCTCGTAGGGGACCGCGATGTTCTCAGCCATGATCTACGCTCCCGGTCAGACGTTCGGGTCGGCGAACACGCCGCCGGCGAAGAAGAGCACTGCGCCCGCCGAGCGATTCCAGACGGCCGCGTCGAACTCGGCCTCCAGGTACTGCGCGTGCAGCGGGTAGATGTTCAGCTCGGCCGCGATGGTGAGCGCGTTCTGCCCGTTGCGGGTGCGAACGACGAGCGGCTTGTCGCCGCTGCCACCGTAGATGTGGCCCAGCACGTAGTTCTGCACCGCCCACGGCTTGACCCACACCTCGGCGCCCCCGAAGGTGCCGATGGCGAGGTTGTCCAGTCGGTTCAGCTCGATGGTCTGCTGGTTGGTCCCCGTCACGGGGATGATGCGCGGATCCGGGTACGCCTTGAACCCGGCCAGCGCCTCGAAGGAAGCGCGGTCGGCGCGCGCGATGTTGAGGCGGATCGTCCCGCCCTCGGGCACGCCATGCTCCGCGATGGTGTCCACCAGCGACTGCACCGAGGCCGCCGTCAGCGTGGCGCTGGCGAGGTAGTGCGTGTGCGTGGCGCCGTTGAAGACCTCGCCGTTGGGCCCGAGCGGGATCGGCGTGCCGTCCGCGTTGAGGAACCGCTTGACGGCCAGGTCCACCACCGGCGCCACCAGGCGGTCGCGGAAGGTGTAGTTGGCCGACAGGTAGAACGCGCGCTTGATCTGCCGGAGCAGACGCTGCCGGTGCGCCGTCTGCGCGGCGCGCAACTGGTTGGCCAGCTCGCTGACGGGCTGGTTCTCGATGAACTTGCGCGTCCAGTCCACCGCGAACTGGAAGAGGCGCAGCGGGAACCCGAGGGTCTGCCCGCCGCTCACCTTCTGCGTGGTGGCGCGCGCGTACTCGTCCACCTCCTGCATCTCGCCGGTGGCGGTGCTGCCGAAGAGGCGCTGGCGATCGGTCGTGGTCTCGGCCAGACCCGTCATCATGTCGGTGACGAGCCGGTTGTGCACGTCGAGGTCGGCCTGGAAGGCCGCGGCCACCTCGTCCTGCAGGAGGCCCTCGGACCCCACCGGCGCCTGATTGCGCAGCAGGCTCGATACGTCGAGCGTTCCGGTGCTCAGGGGCATCGTTCTCTCTCCTTACCGCGGGGTGGCGGCGACGATGATGTCCGTCGTGTCCACGGCCTTCGCCACGACGTAGGTGCCACCGGTGGTGGCCGCGTCGTTGAGCCGGCCGGCGACGGTGTCCAGGTAGTAGCTGGCGCCGGGCGTCAGCCCCGAACCGTACTTCATGCGGGTGCCGAGGCCGAGCAGCGTCACCGCCTGACCCGCCGGGCAGGCCATGGCGCTGAAGCCCACGAACCCGGCGGCGGCGTTGGCGGCCGTGCCGTTGCTCATATAGATCTTGCCGTCGGACGCGATGTAGCAGGGCGCGCAGGCGTCGATGGCCGCGCCCGCGATGCCGCCCGGCACCTGCGGGGCGAACATCGCCGTGCTGGCATCCACGCTCGTATCCGCCGCGCGTGCGATCTGAGCCATGTGTGTCCTCCGTTAGAACGTGTAGGCGCCCGAGGCGCGCTTCTCCTGCTCGATCTGCTCGGCGGTGACGCCGCTGCGCCCGCCGCCGCCGCCCTGCGTCCCCGCGCCACTGTCCGCGTTGCTGAGCCGGAGGCCCGCCGGCGCGCCGCGCACGATCTCCTCGGCCAGCACCGCGTAGGGCGTCTTGCCCGCGGGCACCTGCACCGGGATCTCGCTGCCGGCCTCCAGCAGCTCCACCGCGCCGTCATCCTTCACGCGCAGGCGCTTCGCCGCTTCCGTCGCCTTCCAGGCCGCGTACTCAGGATCGAGCCCCGTCAGGTGCGCCCGCAGGTCGCTGAGCTTGCGCGCCTCGCGCTCCTGCTGCCGCGCCTGCCGCTCCGCCTCGGTCGCCTGCTTGGCCGCCTGCACGTCGCGGTCGTACTTGGCCTGCCAGTCGGCGTTGAGCTTCTCGGCGTCGGGCACCTTGTTGCGCGCCTCCTGCAGCGCGGTCTCGGCGGTCTCGCGCGCCGTCTTCTCGGCGTCGAGCTGCTCCTGCAGCGTGGCCTTGCTCGCCTTCTCCGCCTCCTTGCCCGTCTTGACGCCCGCGCCGAAGACGCGGTTGTAGATGGTGTTGGCGTCGTTCTTGAGCGCGTCGGCCACCTCGGTGGCGTCGGCGTCGGCCAGGAGCTTGACGGCTGCGATCTGCTCTGCGGTCAGTGGCATGAGTGTCCTCGTGGTGTGCGGCCGAGGGGCCGAGACGCCCGGTTGCGGCGGGGCGTGGGGCCGAGACCGGCGCTTGCGGCGACCGGTGGACCGGGAAACGATAGAGGCCCTTCCCGGCGGCTTGCCGGGAAGGGCCTCTATCGGGCGCTGGCGGACCGGGGTCCGCTGCATATGTCGATACGCGCAGCCGAAGCTCTGTCCTTCCGCCAGTCCCCGCGATGTGCGGGTCGGCCGCGCTTAGGTTGATCTTACCAAGTCGCCGTTCCGCGCGCAAGGTGCAGCGTCCAGAGGCGGGCGCGCACGCGCGGCGTCAGCTCCAGCCAGCCCGGCGCGTCCCAGCCCCGTGGCATCTGGTGATAGACCTCCAGCGTCGTCACGTTGATCTGGTATGTGCGCCACGGCTCACCGGGTAGCAACCGGTCGCGATAGACCTCCCACGCCTGGCCGAGCTCTCCGGGCGGGAAGGACAGGCCGCGCCGTACGCGCTGGCGCCAGCCGGGCGGCGGGTCACGGTGCGGCTCACGCAGCATCCCGGTAGGCGGCGGCGGTGATCTCGTGGATGATCCCGCAGGAACACTGCCACGTCGCAAGCAACCGCTGCGGAGGATCGGCCGCGTGCGCCTCCCGTTCCGCAGCGGTGATACGCAGGGGCGGGTAGCGGTGGCACTTCGGACAATGCACGCGCGGGCGCAGCAGGCGGGGGCGCTCAGTCGTCATCGCCCCACCGCTGTACGGCGGCGTTGAGGCGCGGCTCGCCGGTTGCGAGGAACGCACAGGACGTGCCGGTCTCATCCCACACGCGCAGGTAGGTCGCACCGTCGTCGGTCGTCATGCATCCTCCTCCAGGCCCGGTATCGTGATGGCGCGGCCTTCGTTGCCCAGGCCGCTACCAGGCGCGCCGGCAGAACCGCGCGCGCTGTCCTCCAGCTCGGCACGCACGGCGTCGCGCATCTCGTCCGTCACCAGACCCTTGGCCTCCGCGTAGCGCAGCATCGCCTCGGCCTCCAGCGTCGGCGCGCGCAGCTCCGAGCGGCGGAAGGTGTCGAAGAAGTCGCGGATCTCCTGCTCCACCGGCGCGAGGTCGAAGTCGCGCGGCATCTGCACGTAGGCCGAGGGCTGCGCGTGGCCGAAACGCAGTTCGAAGAAGCGAAGCAGCGAGTTGATCGCCGTCTCCATGTTCTCGGCCAGTTGCACCAGGCGCGGCGCCTTGCGGTCCAGAAACCCCGCCTGCTTGCTCGCGCCGCTGCTGTCGGGCGTGCTGGTGGCCTCCTGCACGGCGATGCGCTCGGCCATCGCCACCAGGCGCTGCAGCGTCGTCTCGTGCACCTGCGCATCGGCCACGGCGGCCGAGCTGAACGCCACCTGCGGCGTCCCCTCGCCCGTGGCCGGCACCGGCACGATAGGACTTCCGGCCTCCCAGGTCTCCTTGACGATCTTGTAGGCGTCGCCGGTGACGCCGAGCAGGAAGGTGATGGCGCCGGCCGCGCGCCACGCGCCGTTGCGCGCCGCGCTCTCGTGGTTCATGTAGGCGACGGACAGGTTGCCCAGCGTGTCGATGGCGCCCGCGCTCAGGGCGGGCGCGTCGGGCGTACCCTCATCGGCCTCCCAGTAGGCCATCACCATCGGGATCTCGCCCGCCGTCTTGTCCCAGCGCCCTTCCGCGCCCTGGATCGGGTTGCGGTCCTTATCGAAGCGCCACCAGCCGCCGGCGGCGAACTCGGCGCCGAGGCGGGTGTAACCGCGCCGCACCAGCAGGTAGTAGCCCGGCGCGCTGGCCTCCCCGACCCACTTGCCGCCCTCCACCCGGCGCGTGTCCTCGGTGATGCGGATGACGCAGTAGGCGAGTTGCCCGCGCTCGAACGCCCAGTCGGTCACCGCGAGCGGCGAGAACTCCACGGCGTAGGGGCGGGCGCCCGTCAGCTCGTCGGCGCGGGTGCGCGGCAGGACCGGCGGCGCCTCCACCAACAGCCACCGGTGCCCAGTCGCGCCGGCGCGCCTCCACACGCCCGCGAGCCAGCCCCAGAACTGCGCGCCGTCGCCGCCGGTCCCGTTGATGTTGTAGAAGATCTGCTCGGCCTGCGAGGGTTCCGCCTGCCCGTCGGCGCGCTCCAGCTCGCCCAGCGTGCCCCAGTTGATGTCGGGACGCTTGGCGAGCACGTGGCCCACGAGCGGGGTCAGCAGGTAGTCGGGGAAGCCGGGGTAGACGGCCTGGCGTTTACGCGCCTTGAAGTTCTCCCCGCCGGCGTCCTCCCAGAGGAAGCGCTGCAGCTCGGCCTCCACCACGTCGGGCCCGCCGCGCAGCAGGCGCTCGGCGCGCGCCCAGCGCTCCTTGTGGCGCTGGTAGATCGGATGCTCGGCCTGCAGGAAGTCGTACGGCATCGGGCCTCACAGTTTGCGGGCGGGGGTGAAGTCGTCGGGATCGAGGGACGGGCCGAGCATCAGCTCGGTGAGCGCCCACACATCCGCGTCCAACCGGTTGGGCGAGGGATCGCCGGGCCGCCAGCGGCACAGCTCGCGCTCCAGCTCCACGAACACGCCGCCGTGGTGCACGCGGCCATCCTCGTAGAGCTTCTGCACGGGCTCGGCGCGCGTGAGCTTGCCGCGGCTGGCGTGGATCAGCTTGACGCGCGGGGCCTGCGGCACGGTGCCGATGGTAATGGCGACCATATCGCCGCCGTTGTTGGCCTCGGCAAGCAGTGTGTCGGCGCTCCAACGGTGATAGCACTCCACCGCCGCTTTAGCCCACGCGGCCGGGCCGCCGGCCACGGTGGCATCCTCCAGCACGAAGCCGTGCGTCGTGCGCCCCTGCCGCGCGATACCTGCCGCCACGATGCCCGCCTCGTCACCGCCGCTGGTGGCGTTGGGGTCCACGGCTACCACGACGCGGTGCAGGGCGGGTACATCGGCGGGGCGCACGCGGAAGGGGTCGATGTCGCGGGCGCGCTCCCAGAGGCCATCCTCGCCCGCGTCCGTCTCGTGCTGCGCCTCGCGCATGAAGGCGGCGCGGCCCCACTCGTTGAGCTGCGCCTCGCAGGTGGCGAGGTCCTGCCCCTGCCAGGTCGGCGTGCCGGCAACGATGCGGTAGCGGCGGGTCCTGTCCGGCTGCGCCTCGCTCTCGATCTGCAGCCCCTGCACCGCCGGCTCCTCGAACGCCTCGCGGTCGAGCAGGAAGTCGGCGGTGCCGTCCACCAGCTGCGCGACGATGCTGCCGGAGTGGATGCGGTTCTGCACCACCAGCACGGCGGCATCAGCGCTACCCGTGGGCAGCACGCTCTCGGTTAGCGTCTCGACCTTCTTGGCCGTGGTCTCCGCGCTGTCGTGCCGCGCGTCCACGTCGTCCAGCACGATCAGGTCGGGGCGCACGTCGTCGAGCTTGACGCCGCGAGCGGCGGCATCCAGCCCGAGCGCCAGCACGTTGAAGCCGTTGGCGACGCGCAGCAGGTCCATCGACCAGCCGAGCGAGTTGCCGTAGGCGTTGACGCTGCGCGGCACGCCCAGCGCCTCGAAGCGCGCGCGGATGCCCTGCACGTGCTTGTTGGCCTGCTTCTGCGTGCCGCTGACATAGAGCACGAAGCGGCGGGTCTGGCGCATGCCGACGCGCACCACGCCCAGGCCGGCGGTGCTGGACTTGCCGCCGCCGCGTGGCCAGCTCTCTACCCGGTGGCGTGGCTTGACGCCGGGGGTGAGCGCCTCGAACCACGCCCACAGCCGACGGTGCCGCTCGCCCATCGGCTTGGATACGGCGGCCGGGAACTCCGCCTGCAGCCACGCGTCCAGCGGGCGCGCCTCCGGCGGCCAGCGGTCCGCGCGCAGCGCGCGGTCGCGCAGCGGGGCGTGCGCGGCCAGGCGGCGGCCGACGTGGCTACGCGACAGAGCCGCTGCCGTCGGCATCCCCCAGCAGGGTCAGGAGGTCGGCCACGGCGATGGCCTGCGCCTCAGCGCTGGTGCCGGCCTCGGCCACGGCGGCGGCGGCGCGGAAGTAGGCCGGAAGAAGCTTGGGCGTGATGTCCTCCGCGCTCATCGTGTCCAACTTGGCACCCGCCTTCTGCAGTAGCTTGATGGCGCGCTCTGTGGTGGCGATGGCGATGCGCTTCTGCCGCTCCCGGTACTGCTCCAGCTCGCGCAGGTGCTCGGCCTCGCGGGCGCGGCGGGCCTGCAGCTCCCGGTGCGCGTCGTACGCTTCGGCGCGGGCTACCCATTCGTGCGCGGCGGACCAGCGGGAAATGAGCGTCCTACTCTTGCCCAACTGCCGCACCACGGCATCGAGGGAGCGCTGCGCCCCGGAGTCGCGGTAGGCGACGAACGCCTCGTAGGCGCGGGCGCTCTCGCTGGGGCGGCGCTCCCAGAGGCTTTGTGTCGATGGCGACAAGGCGTGCGTCATTGCGCCTACCCGTATTGCTCCATAGATTGCAAACGACGCACGTACTCGGTAATGGAGATATCATGGATCATGTTGTGTTCCTCAAAGCGGACCCTCTCCGGCGTGTAGCCGAGGGTCTGAAACGTCACGAGATCCGCCTTAGCCGGACACGTCACCCCGCGTGGCGCACTGCGGCCGGCGACACGCTGTTGCTCAAGCTCAGCGGGGGTGGGATCCTTCTGCGTGCAACCGCCCGCGAGGTGCACCGCTTTGAGGCACTTCGCCCACAGGATATCGACGCACTGGCGGATCTGTTCTGCGACCCTGCGCATCCGTTCTCGCGCGCTTACTGGCGCGACAGACGCGATGCGCGTTTTGCGGTGATCGTCGAACTCGCCGACGTGAGCCGCGTGCACTTCCCGGAAAGCCACACGCCGAGAGGCGTGTTCAACGGCTGGGTCCGTAATTTTCCGCATGCTCACCTCGCAACGCCTGCGACGGAAGAGGTCCAGCGATTCGAGTTTCCCATCGGCTCGTAACCCCAAAGCTCTTCGACAAGCTGGCAGCCCAAGCCCGCCCAGCAGTTTTTTCCTTCGGAGCCGCCAACGTAGACCCATGTGCCGCGGCGTGCATGGAATCCGCGCTCGTGTAGCGCTGCCGCGTAGGCGTCGGCCGGTCGCAGGCTCGCCCATAGAAGCCAGAGGGTGGGAAACGCGGTCCCGGCGTAATCGAGAGCCTGCACGCGCCGCTCGAACCCAAGTGATCCAGGTAGATCCGCCGCTAGGATGCCGGCGTCGGGATAGACGTAGCGGAGATGATCGCAAGCGGCCATCGTGATGCCGGCGCCGAAGCCGAGCACGACTAGGGTTGGCGCCGCCCCGACCGCGTCCGCATAGCCGACCAGATCGACACCGATGCGCGCAAGCACCCGCAGCGCTAATCGCTGGTGATCATCCATAGATCAACCGTCTCGCTTCTAGCTCATCCATCGGAGCGCCGACGAATTCCCAAGTGCTGGTCAAGCGGTTGACCGCCGGCTGCCACGCCTTGAATGCCGCGCCCGCGTTGGCGCCCCTCGCGGGAGCAAGTGAAGGCTTGCGAACGCACCGCCAGTTCAGGCTGCGAGCGCGCGTACGAATCAGAGAGGGCGACGCAGTCGTGCTCAGGATGCGGGCACCGATTCCCCGGTAAGCACGAGCGACGTAATCGATCAGGGAGTTGCCGATCCCCACCCCTTGGAAGTCGGGGAGGCAAACAGCCCGGTGTCCCCGGTAAAGGTTCTTCACCCTGGGGTGAGGTGACGCGATTACCGCCTGCAGAGCAATGGGCTCGCCCCGGTACAGCGCCACGAAACAACGCGCCGAACGGTTGAACGTATGGTTCAGATAGTGATATGACCGGAACATCTCCCAACAGGAGTGATGTGCGCGCCGTACTTCCAGCTCGATCGTAGGCCGTCGCCAAAGAAACCCCCTTTGCAGGCGGTTCAGATGCGGCTCGTAGACCCAATCCGGCTCCAGCCAATCGAGGATATCGTAGTGACAGGAGACGGCGATGAAGCGTTGTCCGCGATGGCGAACCGTCTTTGCGATGGCGGCGCTACCGATCTGAGCCACGGTCCGGTCCACCACACTGCTGAACTCGTCCACAACCGCGAGGTCAGGTTGTTCCGCGAGTGTACGCGCAAGGTTCACCCGGAACTGCTGTCCGTTGCTGAGCACGTGGAACGGACGCAACCAGAGGGGTGGCGAGGAGAAACCGACCGACGATAGCAGGGCTGTGATTTCCTTGATGCTCATGCCCTCGGGGAATCCATCGAGCACGCTCTTCCCGCACGGCCACTCCCAGCGACTTACCATTGCGTCGCCGAACAACTCGCGCGCGACGGTGGTCTTCCCCGCACCCGAAGGGCCGACGATGACCCCTACGTTCCACTGTTCCGGTAGGTCGATGTCCACGTCCCACCGTTGTTCACTATCGCGCGTGGGCGGCACATCAAACATGCTCTCCATCTGGATGACCCGCGGCGTTCGCTGCACGGGCGTACCTCTTACGATAGTAAGGCTCGACATTGCAGCCCCTCTGCGGTAAGGCGTTCCAGAAGCGCATACTGCTCAGCCTCCGTGTGGCACTCTACAAGGACATCGTAGCGCTCCGGAATGACGGCGCCGGGCTCACCCGCTCCCGGCTCGGGCGCCTTCGGTTCCAGATCCCGCAACAGCTCGTCCAGCGCATCGCCGTCGTAGCCGGTCCCCTGCAGCGTCCCGGCGTCGGCCAGTATCTCCTGCAGCAACTCCGCGAGCGCCTGCGGGTCGTCGTGGCCCAGGCGCGTGGTGCGGTTGTCGGCCAGCAGGATGCGCAGCGCCTCGGTATCGTCCACATCCACCCAGATGACCGGCACCTCCGCAGCGCCCGCGTGCTGCGCGGCCTGGAGGCGGTGGTTGCCGGCCAGGACGTAGCCCGTGGAGCGCTGAGCGATGACGGCGCCGTAGAAGCCGTTCGCCTCGATGCTCTCGTGGATAGCCCCCACGTCGCCCTGGTTGACGTTGCGGGGGTGCAGGCGCAGTGTAGCGACGGGCACCTGCTCCAGTGCCTGATTGATGATCTTCATGGTCGTGCGGCTACCCTGGCCGGGCGGTACTCCGACCATACCTTGCACTGGCGGCAGTAGGCGCCGTAACAGCCCGGACGCACATCCCCCATGTGCTCCAACACGCGGCCGGTGAAGCTCGCCGGCGTCGGCACGTCGCAGATCGTGACGGCGTGGACACGGCCGTACTCCGCATCCACCCGGCCGGAGGGATGCTCGTGCATGCGGCGGAGGACGGTGCGCATCGGGCGCAGGACGCGGGTAGCCATGGCGGTACGTTACGGGTTGCGCGCCGCTAAGTCAACACGAGTTGTTACACCAGGGCGTGCCATGAGTCAGCCGCTCGATCGTCACGGTCACGCCCATGTCCTTCCGGCGGACCTCCTGCGTCGGCCACGCCTCGGGCCTCGCCATCTCGCGCGGGCTGTCATCCGCTACGAAGCCCGCGGTCTTGAGGAAGTCCACCGTCCACTTGGCGCCGGCCGCCAGCTCCAGCCAGTCGCGGACCTGGAAGAGCCGGAAGTGGAGCTCCACGAGGCGCCACCGGCACCACGGTCGCCGAGGCTTGCGGATTCCCGCCTCGCGGATCGCCTTCTCGCAGAGCACCACGTACGCCTCGTGATGCTGGTCATAGACGACGCCCGGCATCGCCCGCTTGCTCCAGCCTCCGGTGCGGGTACGGCGGGTGCGCTTCATCGCCAGCCCGAGCATCGTGTTGACGCTGGGCGGCAGCGGCAGGTGCAACGTGTAGCGCTCAGCCCCCTCGCCCCGCTCGCTGTTGCCGCACCCAGAAGAGTACGCGGGTGTCGTGGAGCGCGTCGCGCTCGGCGTCGCGCTGCGCCTGCCGGCCCTCGAACTCGCGGATCGCCGCGCGCTCGCAGAAGAACTCTCGCTCATCATCCGGCTGTTGCTTGATGGTACGCATCACGTGGAGGTCGACGAACGGCTCCCGCCTCTCGGGTGCCGGCGGCAGTCGCCTCACCACCGCCGATGCCGCGCCGCGTGGCGCATGGCGGCCGTCACGATCCCGGTGCAGACGAGGTTGCCCACCACGAAGCCGAGCACCATCCACACGGACGGCGGGAGCATCACGCTGCACATGGCGTCTCCACGGGGCTGATGAGTTGGTGCGCCAGGACGGGGCCGTCCGTGGCGGGGTCGTGCGGGCGCTCGGGGGATTCGCCGTGCCAGGCGCCCGTTGCGCAGCGGGTGCACAGCGGCGGCTCGCCGGCGAGGCGCGCGGCGTAGTAGACCGCGCCGCCGGCCACGGCGGTGTTGTCCACGTTGCCGCAACGGGTGCAGACGTAGAGGCTCATGAGACGGCCCGCAACTGACTGCGGCGCAGGCGGTAGGACTCGCCGGCGTACTTGACGATGAAGCGCGCGCCGTCGCCGCACTCGCCCAAGATGCGGTCGGTGATGCGCGTCATCCCCTCGGCCATGCCCTCCACGACGGGGATGCTGAGGTTGCTGGTCCAGATCGTCGCGTGCGCCTCGCGCCGCTTGGTCACCTCGTCCAGCAGTCGCACCACGTGCGGGGAGGGCGCGCGCACGCCCAGCTCGTCGATGACCAGCAGATCGTAACCGGCGAGCTGCCGCACGAGCTTCATCTCGCTGTCCTCGGCGCCGGCGCGGAACGTCGCCTCGGCCTGCAGGCACAGCGTTTCGACTGTGACGAACCCCAGCCGCTTGGGCTGCAGCAGGCCCTCCTCCAGCAGCGCGCGGGCGATGCACCAGGCGGTGAGCGTCTTGCCGTTGCCGAGCTTGCCTATCGTCACCTGCCGGCGGCCGTCGATCGCCGAGCCGGCGCCGAAGAGGTACATCCACGGCCGCGCCGGGTACGGCTCGGCCATGCTGGCCCGCCAGAGCGCGAGGTAGCTCCTCGCCGCGGCGAGGGCGTGCGGGTCCTGCCCCGGGTCCATGTCCGCCAGCCGGAACGCCTTGTACTTGCGGACGTTGAAGCCGGCATCGGCCAGCGCCTGCAGAACGTCGAACGCCGACCGGGTGCGCGGCATGGTGCCGAGCACGGCGCTGCCCTCGGGAGCTGCCGCCGGCGCCGCCGGGAGCGGGTGGCAGACCGGGCACGCCTTCGGGAACGGCGGGCCGCCGCCCATGCGGAAGCGCCGGTAGGTGCGGCTGCACTCCGCGCACTGGACCTCGGCCAGCGTCTCCAGCGTCGGGCCGGCGGCGCGCGGCTCAGGCGAGGTGGCTGAGGTCCCGACCGCTGCGCGTTCCTGCTGCACTCGCTGCTGCACCTGCTGCTGGCGCTCGCGCAGCGCCTGGAGGTTGATCTCGCTCATGGATCACCCGCTGCAAGAAAGTTCGGAAATACCTAGCGTTGTAGGGCTTGGCGATGCTGGCGTACTCGTCCATCGCGGTCGCCAGGCACGCGGGGCGCTCGGGCGGCGGGACGCCCGACCACACCTGGGCGTCGGTGCCGCGCGGGCCGTAGAGGCCGATGAGGGCGGCGGGCCAGGTGGCGGAGTGCGGGGCGGCGGCCGCGAATCGCTCCACGACGCCAGCGTGCGGGCCGAGGTAGTCCCGCAGCGCATCCGCCCCGGCCACGCGCGCGCGTTCTGTTGGAGGAGAGGGAGTAGCTGTTTCTTCTCTACTCTTTTCTTCTCTCTTCTTCTCTAGCGGTTGTTCGCGTTCGCCTGCGTTCGGTTGCGTTCGCTCGCGTTTCTGCTTCTCGCGCCACGCGCGCGCGCGTTCGGCGGACCCGTCTTCGCGCTTCGGGTTGCGCCTGGTCCAGCCGCTCAGCGACAGCCCGTCGAGGACCTTGCCCTGCATGGCGTCGTAGATCGCCTGCACCTGCTCGGGCTCCATGTCGAGGGCGGCGGCGACGTCCTCCGCGTCGAAGTGGTCCAGCGTGCCGCGCTCGCTCGCCTCGTTGGCCGCTTCCAGCAGGCATGGCCATACCGCGATGACCATGTGCACGGGCACCCCCGCGCGGCGCGCGATGACGCGCCACTTGGGGTCCGTGACGGTGCCGTTGTACCAGCGAAGCCAGTCCATCAGCTCCGCTCCTTGTGTGGGGGGAGCCCCCGCCGGGACTCACGATGTGCGACCCGAACGTGTGTGTAGCACGCGCGGCACCGTGGCCCCGGCGGGGGTGGAGGGGGAGTCGGACGAGTCATGCCGCGCATGGGGTGTCCTTTCGCTCGGGTCGCGCTATCATCGTATCGCATCCGATACAGGAAGTCAACACGAGATGCAACAGCAGGGTCACGCCGCGTCGAGGCCCCGCGTCTCTCGGTATCCGGCAACTTCCAGCATGTCGGCCTGCTCCGACTGGGGAGCGTCCACGGTGGCGAGGTTCGCCGTCGCCTGCCGATAGTAGCTCGGCTTCAGCTCCATGCCGAGCCCGCGGCGTCCGAGCCGCACGGCGCCATAAACTTCCGAGCCCACTCCCATGAACGGCGTCAGCACCGTCTCGCCGGGGTTGCTGCGCAGCACCACGCAGCGCTCGATGACGTCGAGCTGCAGCGGGTGCACGTGCTTCTCGTCCTCGCTGTCCTTCGCCGGCCGGAAGGGCAGCACGCGGTCGATGCGGATGTCATCCCAGAAGGAGGAGGCGTACTGCCGCCACACCCAGTGGGAGAAGCGGTTCTCGGTCTGCTTGCCCGTCCAGCCCCGGTAGCGCAGCACGTCCGCGGGCGGCTTGCGAGCCCCGGCGTACTCGGTGAGCCCCACCGGGTGCGCGATGGGGATGGGGTTGTTGCCGTCGCGCCGGAAGACGAGCACCTGGTCAGCCGAGGCCACGCCGGCGAAGGCGCTGTCATCCACGATGGTCCGGTGCGCCAGGTTCTTGGCGAGCGTGCGGTTGCGCACCGCGAGCGGCTCCTTCCACACGTAGTGCTCGGCGATCAAACGGAAGCCCTCGCGCTCGTGCAGGCGGATGATGTCGCCGGGGAAGTCGATCAGGTGATCCCGGCCCGTGTTGCCCGACGGGATGGGCATGGCGTGCACGGCCGAGATGCGGCCCGGCATCGTGAGCCGGAACAGCTCGCGCACCACGAAGCCGTAGTGGTCGAAGAACTGCGCGTAGCCGTCGCAGTTGGAGAGGTCGCGCTCGCTGCTGCTGTAGTGGTACAGCCCACCGAACGGCGGCGAGTAGATGGACAGGTGCACGCTGCCGGCGGGCAGGGCCCGCATCGTCTCGATGCAGTCCCCGTTGTAGACCGCCCAGCGGTCCGTCACCTGTTGCGTCAGGACAGCCATGCGGGCACCGTTTCGGGTTGCGTGAAGGGGGTGGCGCGCTCGATGTGCAGCGCGGCGTTCATCTCTTCGACCAGGCGCGAGAACATGCGGTCGGCGGCCGCGGCCTTCTGCCGGAGGTTCGCCAGCACGCCCCGCTCGCCCTCCGTGGCCACCACGTCCACTATGACCGGGCGGCGCTGCCCGAACCGCCAGCAGCGGCGCACACCCTGGTAGTACTGCTCGTAGGAGTGCGACGGGAACGTCACCACGTGGGCGCAGTGCTGGAAATTGAGTCCCCAGGCGCCGATCTTGGGCTTCGTCACCAGCACACGGGCCTCGCCGGCGGCGAAGGCCAACAGCTTCTCCTCCTTCGCCTCGTCGGAATCCGCACCGCTGACTTGGACGGCATCGGGGATCATCCGCTGCAGCAGGTCGCCCTCGTCGTTCAGGTGGCACCACACCAGCGCTGGCTGACCCGTCGGGTTGACCAGGCCCGCCACGCGCTCGCAGCGCTCGCCGATGGTGCGGCGCCGCTCCTCTCGTTGCTCCTGCAGCGTCGAGGCGGGCACGGCGAAGAGCCACCCGTCGGGCAACGTGCGCGACTCCACCACGTGCTCGCGCTCCACCAGCTCGGGCAGGTGGAAGTCGCCATCAGGGAAGCCAAGGTCGGAGGGCCGGCGGAGCGCGCGCGCCCAGGAGGCCACCCAGCGCCAGAACGGGCGCTCCGCGTGGCCCTTGAAGCGCCAGGCGTTGTGCTTGCCCAGGTAGCCGCGGCCGGTGCTGGCGTTGTTCTGGTCGTTCTTGAAGAACCGGCCCAGCATGTCCATGTGGCCGAGGTAGCCCAGCGCCTCGCTGGACGTGCCCAGCTCCGTGTAGTCGTTCGGCGCGGCGGTGGCGGTGCCGAGCAGGCGCCAGCGCATGCGGCGCATGAACTCGGTGATCTCCCGCCGACGCTGGCCGTCGAAGTCCTTGAGGATGGAGGACTCGTCGCACACCACGGCCGCGAAGTCGCCCGGCTCCAGCAGGTGCAGCTTCTCGTAGTTGGTCACGTAGATGCCGGGCCGCGGCGGACTGCCGCTGGCGATGCGCACTACCTCGATGCCGAATCTCTCGCCCTCGCGCACGAACTGCGCGGCGACCGCCAGCGGCGTGAGGATCAGCACGGGGCGGCCGGTGTGGCGCGCCACGTTCTCGGCCCAGACCAACTCCTGCAGCGTCTTGCCCATGCCGCAGTCCTCCAGTAGCGCGGCGCGCCCCTGCCATAGCGCCCACTCAGCGAGCGCAGCTTGGAAGGGGAAGGCGTCATTCGGCATGAACGTCGGCCGGAATCCGTCGCGCGCCCCGAGATGCGACTTGCCGCGCAGGAACTCCGCGTAGGCCGCGAGGTCAGCCACGGGTCACCTCGTCGAAGCGGCGCCGCGCCTGCACGCGCGGGTGCGCCGCGGTGCGCATCAACTGCACGGACCACCAGCCCCAGCCGGCGGAGAGCAGCACGTAGCGGGTGCTGACGTAGGGCAGCCATCGCCACCACGTGCGGGTCCACCAGCGGAGCACGTACCGGCCGCGGGCGAGGCGACGCTCGCCGAATCGCTGGCCTAAGAGGTCGATCGGCATGGTCAGGCGGCGGGGTTGAGGGTGGTCAGCAGCGCGTCGCACTCGCGGCGGATCGTCTCGCAGCGCTCGCGCAGCGCCTTGGGGCCGAGATGTATGGTACCGCCGAAGCGGTGCATTAGGGCGAGCACGCCGGGCGTCTCGTGGATCTCCCAGAGCGCGACGTGGGCGCGGCCCATGGCGGCGCGGAGCGCGGGGGCGCCGGCCTGGGTCTGGGCTGCAGCCGAGGCGCAGAGGTCGCGCGCCTCGGCCAGCACGGCGGCGGGATCGGGGCGTGCCATCAGCCCACCGCCGGAACGGGGCGCCGGGTGAGGCCCCGGTGCGGAGGTCGCGCGTACGGCGGCTGGCACACTACCGCCGTCTCCGCCTCCTCACTCCACCGGAGCGCCCGCCGCTCGGCCCGCGCGCGGTCGGTGTCGGTGCCGCGCACGCGCCCCGTCACGCGGTCGACGATCTGGCACCATCCGGGCGCCACCTCCCGCACGACGTAGCGGGCGCGCTCCAGGCGCTCCGCGGTGGCCGCGTCGGCGTCGATCTCGCGCCAGGTGGGGATGTCGAGGGCGAGCGAGTCGTAGAGGCACAGGACAGGGTCCGCCAACCCCGCCATCGCCTCGGCTACGCACTCCGCCGGCATCGCGTTCATGCGGCCTGCGTCGCCGGCGCGCTGACGCCCTCGCGCTCGGCCTTCTCGCGGATCGCGTCCCTCACCCACTCCGAGGGCGTGACGGTGGCGTTGCGCCGCAGGGTCTCCTGTGCGGCGCCGCGCACCGCCAGCAGCCACACTTCAGGCGAGATTGCGGGGCTGGGGCGTGTCACCTTGGCTCTCATGGACTCACCTCCGTTGCTTGGTGTGTCGTATGTACCGCATGTACACGCAATATACTACAGCACTCGCGCATAAGTCAATACATACGCAACAGCACAGAGACAGCAACGCCCGCCGGCTACGGGAGCGGGCGGGCGTCTCGGTAGAGTTCATTCAGCGTCGCAGGGAACCAGGCCCCTGCCGGGCCTGACAGCAACACGACGACGAACGATCTCCTTGCGCTCGTCCGGTATACCCCAGCCGTCGCAAGGTACGAAGCCCCCTGCCGGGCGTGATGACGGCCCGCCGCGGTGGGTGTAGACCGGGTGTCAGAGTCGCAAGATACGAAGCCCCTTGCCGGGCATGTACAGCACCCATTCCAAGTTGCCCTCCGCGCCGTACTTGCACAAGCGTTTGCGCGAACCTGCCGACGGGCGCGCTCAGGTGCCGCCCGCCGGGGCCGCGTTCGCGGCGTCGCGCAGGTGCAGCGCGGCGTTGCTGTCCTGGTCGCGCACATGGCCGAGCGCGCAGCGGTACATCCGCTCGCGCACGGCATCCCAGTCCGGCGCCGGCCCCGCGCCGCAGGCGTGGCAGGTCGTCGTCGTGCCGGCGGCGCCCCGGCGCACCAGCTCCGGCCCGCCGTGCTGCAGGATCTCCCGGAGCCGGCCCGGCGAGGCCATGCGCGCCTGCCAGCGCCGCACCACGGCCTCCGTGTCCTCCTCCGCGGGCGGGCGCGCGAACAGGCCGCTCCAGTCGGTGTCCTCGACGCCCGCCCGCTCGTAGCGCCAGCGCAGCCGCGCGGCGAAGCGGCGGTACAGGTCGTCGCGCCGGCGCAGGAGCTTGTGTCGCTCGGCGGCCTGCCAGTCGTAGAGGTGGCGGTCCTGCGCGCGCCATGCCTCCAGCGGCCCGAATGCCTCGGCATCGCCGTCGAAGCGCGCGGCGCGCCAGCGGATCGCGAGCCCGGCCAACCGGGCGGGCGATCTCCACTGCGCCAGCGTCTCCGTCGCCTCGCGCAGCCACTCGGGCAACTCCTCCTGCACCGCGAGCCAGGCGCGCAGCCGCGCGAGGGCGAGCGCGAACTCACGGTCGCGGATCGACTGCAGCGACTCCGCATGCTGCCACGCCTCCAGCCACTCGGCCGGCAGCCGCAGCTCCTCGGCGTACCCGTCCGAGCCCTCGACGTAGGCGACGCGCAGCGAGCCGTCCGGCAGGTGTCGCCAGCCCATGTCGATGCCGCAGACGCCGCTCGCCCCGGCGGTGTCGGCGTGCGCCCACGCCTCGCGCGCGCAGACGAACTGCACGCTCCACTCCTCGTGCGTCGCCCGGAGGCTGCGCACGAGGTAGACCCACTTGACGCGCGCGTCGGCGGGCGGGCGGCGGTGCAGCACGAACGGCACCTGCACCATGACCGGCGCTCTGCCCTCGCTGCCGATGCGCAGGTGCAGCAGCGCCCGAGGCCGCTTCGAGCGCCGGCCGCCGGGCGCGGCGCCCTCCGGCAGCGGCAGCACCTCGACGCGGGCCTGCGTCGCGTGGCTCGCGCCCGTGAGCAGGTCGCCGAACGTCGGCGAGGGCCGGCCGCGCTTGGTATCCGCCTGGAACTGCACGGCGAGCTTGCCGGGCCACGGGCGGCCGACGAAGCGCGGCGGCGGCCCGGAGCGGATGCCCGCCAGCCCGTGCTCGACGACGGCGCGCGTGCCCCAGCCGAGCAGTGGCGAGTACTCCCGCCGCAGCGCCTGCTGCCGCTCGCGGGTCTCGGCATCCAGCCCGGCGAGGTCGGCGCGCACCGCGTCGGCGGCGAACGCCTCGCGCCGCAGCGTGCGGATCTCCGCGCGGACCTGCCGGAGCGTCGCGCCGAGCTCCCGCGCGGCCGACTGCGCCTCGGCGCGCGGCTCGCGCGTGCGCTCGGCGCTGTTGCGCTCGCGGATCGCTCCGCGCACCGCCTCCAGCGCCTCCGCGAGCGTGGCCTCCTCCGCAGCCAGCTCGGCCAGTCGCGGCGTGTGGCGCAGCACGATGGCGTCGGCCTGGCGCCGGCGCTCGTGCTCGACCTCGACCAGCGCGTTGCGGTACCGGCGCGCGAGCAGGAGCTGCGCGCGCGCGGTCTCGGCGTGCTCCCCGGCGGGCGCGCGCGCGCCGTAGGCGTAGACGCGGGTCGGCTGCGAGGCGTGGCCGAACATGGCGCCTACTCCAGCGCCGCCAGGAACTCCGCCACCGACGCCTGCGGCGCGGCCCAGAAGCGCTCGACGGCGTCCACCAGCGCGACGCAGCCGGCCTCGTCCAGCGCCTGCAACTTGGCTCGCAGTTGCTCCGCGTCGGCGCCGTGGCGCGCCGCGCCGCCCTCGTCCAGCAGGTCCAGCACAGAGTACACGGCCCACTGCGGCGGCTGCGCGCCGGCGTCGGCCACGAGGTGCGCGCCGTTGAGCGCGTCGAACACGGCCGCCCATTCCTGCGGCGTCAACTCCGGGCGGTGCGCCCGGCAGATGCGTTGGTACCTGTCGGCGACCGTGACGATCAGGCCGGACTGGCTGCGCGCGCCCGGCTCTCCCGCGCGGTGGGCATCGAGCAGGGCGCGCAGCGGCGCGCCGACGTAGACCGAGAATCGCTTGGCTGGCATGGTGGTCGTGGTGTCATCCTGGGTTGACGGGTGTCAGCATGGTGTCACACCCGAGGTGAGGCCCCCGGTATCCCGCCGGGGGCCCGGGGTGGAGTCAGGCGTCCGCGTCGGCCTGCATGTCGTCGCGCTCGCGCTCCAGGAAGTCGTAGACGCCCATCACCTCCATGCCGTCCCCGCGGGCGTACTCCTCGTAGCGCTCTGCCAGGCGGGCCAGTCCCTCGTCGCTCGGGTCGGCCGCGATCTCCTCGCGCAGCTCGCGCATGGCGCCGCTGAACCAGTCGGCGGCCTCCCACGCCGCGCGCGGATCGCTCGCCCCGATGCCGTAGACCGCCACCACGCCGTCCTCCAGCAGCGCGTACTCCTCATCCTCCTCGGGCAGCGCGTAGGTCTGCCAGCCGGCGGCGACGGCGGCCTCGGCCTCCTGCAACGTCTCGAACGCGCCGTGGGCGTAGGCGGCCCATTCGTTCGTCGTCCCCAGCCAGCCCTCGGTGCGGATCTCGCGGCTGCTGTTGGTGCGCGGGGCGAGGGTGGTGATGGTGAGCGTCTGGCGGTAGCGGCGGCCGTAGGCGTCGCGCGCGTTGGGGCCGACGTACTCGGAGGTGGTGATGTAGTGGGTGGCGCTCATGGTGGGTCTCCTCTGTGCGGCCGTGGCCTCGCGGCCCGGCTGTTTCGGTGGCGCCCTGCTTGGTGTGTGTATAGTAACACCCAGCACACACCATGTCAAGAGGCACGCGTACCACGCTCGCGCACCACTCGCACCGCGTATCGTGGAGGTCGATACAGACAGGCGCTCCACCCGCTACACTTACCCCCAGGGGTAATTTTCTTCCAACTCCCGTGTACCAGGGCTCCAACAGGTTACACAGTCAGAGACTCCAAACTCCACGCAATCCAAGCGTTTGGACGCACGCGGTACAACCGTGGTTGCCTGTTAATCAGAGGGTCGTAGGTTCGAGTCCTACCGCGGGAGCTATGTAAACGAAGGCCCGGCTGCCACTTGGCAGCCGGGCCTTCGGCGTTTGTGTATCGAATCGGCACGCTGTGGGTCGTAGCAGAACTCGCAGTGGCGGTAGAGGAGGAATTCCAGCTTGATGCCGGTGATATCCTGCGCCGCCCAGGGCACGTCACGCATCGAGCAGCCCCAGCGTTCGTCTCGGGAGACCGGCAGCCTCGGCCCTACGAAGCGACGATCGCAGGCCGCGTGGTGGGCGATGACCTGCGCAGCGACGCCGGTGTCGGTGAGGCCCGTCAGGCGGACGATCTCCGGCGGCATCGGGCTCCGCACTCTGCGGGGCGGGAGTAAGGTCGCTGCCGGCGGCCGGACCGTCTGACACGGGAGCCAGACCCATCCGCGAGTGGCCACAGCCCCCGACAGGCGCGGCGCCGCAAGCGGGCGTTTCCTTGCCTCGGCTCGGACGGGCGCCGGTCAGCCGGCCGTCATCTCCTCTGCCTCACGGTTCAGCCGTTCCAGGGTCTCATCGACCAGCCGTTCCCGGAGCCGGCCAGCGACGTCTCCCGCGCGCATCGCCCGTCACGTCTTCCCCGGGTGCATGCCAGCTTCTCCCCATTCATTTGCCGCCGTGCGGCAGGATCTGTCTCGCTATGTGGAACAGGGAACGCGACTTGCTGCGTCGCGCGACCCCCACCGGCGGGCGCGGTGCATCCGAGGGGGTTCACTCCGCGTGAACGACGCGTGGACCGCGGCCGGGAGAGGTCGAGGACGATGCGAACCAGCCGACGAGGAGGCAGACCAGAGAGCTACCACCGTGACGAGCTGTTTCTGGGCTGGGAGCACGAGCTGCGGACCAGGCGCCGGAGCCGCGCGAGCGTCTCCGAAAGCGCGGTGCACGGCGCCGTCTCAGGCGTCGCCGGGGCATGGCCATGATGATGGCGATGAAGATGGAGCAGAAGGCGATGCTGCCCGAAGAGAAGCGGATGGACCCGCCGCCCAAGAAGCTCGTGGAGGCGATCGCCGCCCGGCGAGACGTCGAGCTCTCCGACCCCCAGACGATGGCGGCCGGCATGGGCGTGCACCTGGGCTACAGCGCCCTCTGGGGCGCGCTCTACGGCGTGGTGCAGGACCGCCTGCGGCCGCCGGGCCTGCTGCACGGCCTGCTGCTGGGCGGGCTGGTGTACGCGGCCAACTTCCCCGCGTGGGGGCTGCTGCCGAGGGTGGGGGCGATGCCGGCCCCTTCGGAGCAGGACCCGAAGCAGGTGGCGGTGCCGGTGCTCGCGCACGCGGTCTATGGCCTCGCGACGGCCAAGGTCTTTGACGCCCTGCACTGAGGAGACCGGCATGAGCAGGAAGGCCGTGCGCGGAGACGGGCTCGGGGACGTGGTCAGGGGCGCGCTCGCCGGGGCCGCCGCGACCTGGGTGATGGGGCAGGTCATCGGCTATCTCTACCAGCAGGAGCGCGAGTCGGCGCGCCGGCAGGAGGACGAGGCGCGTGGCGGCAAGACGGCGTACGGCGTGGCCGCGGAGAAGGCGGCCACGTCTTCGTGGGCGGGGCGGGCAAGGCGCCATCCATCGCCGCGCCTCTGGCGGCCGCGGCGGCCTTGACACTGGGGGCACTGGCGCTCCGCCCGCTCGGCAACGGGCGCGCCGTCCCGGCACTGCTCGGCGCGGGTGCCGTGATGCTGGCGGGCAAGAGCGTCACGTCGGCCGGTGTCCAGAATTGACGCCGCGGTCGCCACGCCGTGCGGTTCCCTTGCTCCACTCGAGCCCAGGAGGAGCCATGTACCGTATCGCCCTCGTTGCCGCGCTCGCCATGAGCGCTGCCGTCACGGCGGACCCGCTGAGCAGCCCCGCGGCTGCCCAGCACGGTGGCCCCACCGCCCGCCTGCAGCTCGTCGCACAGGGGCTGGTGGCGCCCACGCAGCTCACCGCGCCGGCAGATGGCAGCGGCCGACGCTTCGTGGTGGACCAGGTGGGCGTCGTGCGGATTCTCACGCCGGAGGGACGGCTTCTCGAACGTCCGTTCCTCGACGTGCGGAGCGAGCTGCCGGAGCTGAAGCAGGAGTACGACGAGCGAGGGCTGCTGGGGCTGGCCTTCCACCCGCGCTTCGCGGAGAACGGACGCTTCTTCGCGTACTACAGCGTGCCGCCCCAGCCGGGGATGCCGGACAGCACCGACCATGCGAACCGGCTGGTCGAGTTCAGCGTCTCCGCCGCCGACCCGAACCGCGCCGATGCGCGCTCGGGCCGCGTGGTGATGGAGCTGGCCTGGCCCTACTCCAACCACAACGGCGGCACCATCGTCTTCGGACCCGATGGCTTCCTGTACCTCGCGCTAGGCGACGGCGGCAACCGCGACGACCAGGGCCGCGGCCACGTGGAGGACTGGTACGAGCGCAACGCCGGAGGCAACGGGCAGGACATCGAGCAGAACCTGCTCGGCAGCATCCTGCGAATCGACGTGGACGGCCGGGCGCCGGGGAAAGGGTACCGCGTTCCGCCCGACAACCCGTTCGTGGGGCGGCCCGGGCTGGACGAGATCTGGGCCTACGGGCTGCGGAACCCGTTCCGAATCGCCTTCGATTCGCAGACGGGGACTCTCTTTGCCAGCGACGCCGGCCAGGAGCTCTTCGAGGAGATCGACATCATCGTCAAGGGTGGCAACTACGGCTGGAACGTGATGGAGGGGACGCACTGCTTCGATGCGGCCGACCCGCAGCGCCCGCCGTACGTTTGTCCGCGGGTGGCGCCCAGTGGGGACTCGTTGCGGTTGCCCATCGCGCAGTTCGACCACTACAAGGGCGTGGTGTCCGTGGGTGGGATGGCCTACCGGGGCGCCGCGGTCCCGGCGTTCCGGGGGAAGTACCTGTTCGCCGATTGGAGCTTCGACCACGACGAGCCGCGCGGCACCCTGTTCGTGGCGTCCCCTCCGCCGGCGGGCAACGCCTCGATGTGGAACTGGCAGGAGCTGACCGTGGAGCTGGAGAGCGGCGGCGAGTTCCGGGAGTACATCCGCTCCTTCGGCGAGGACGCGGAGGGCGAGGCGTACGTGCTGACGGCGGAGGTGCAGGGGCCAACGGGGACGAGCGGCAAGGTCTGGAGGCTCGTCGGCGGGGAGCTGGGTCACGGCGGGCACGAGCACTGAGATCCGCCTCGGCGCCCGGGACGATCCGCGGCGGCAGGGCGCCAGAGGCGTGCCAGAGCACCACGTCCGCGCGGCGGCCGATGCACCTGCGGCTGCCAGAGCGGTAGTCCGTCCCCACCGCCCGGCTGGTCCCGATCCTGCGCGGCCCGGCGGCATGCCCCCCCGTCTCGTCCCGACCTCCGGCGAGCCCAACCAGTGGTGGACGCACTCCACCGCCTGATCCGCCGGATCGGCGCACAGGTGCGCGGCTTCTACGCCGCCGTCGGCCTCTTCCTGCTCCTGGGGCTGGGGCTGGCCGCGCTCGCCGCCGGGCTCTTCGCGCTGCTGGCCGAGGGGGTGCTCGCCGGCACGACACGGGCGTTCGACGAGGCGGTGGTGGCGTGGGCGCAGGCGCACCGCACACCCTGGCTGGACTGGCTGGCGCTCGCCGGCGCCGTGCTCGGTTCCGGCGCCGTCGCCTGGGTGGTGCTCGTGGCGGGCAGCCTCGCCCTCTGGCGGACCCGCCACCGCCTCTCGGTGCTGCTGCTCTGGATCTCGCTGTTGGGCGGGCGGCTGCTGGCCGAGCAGTTGAAGCTGCTCCTCGGCCGTGCGCGTCCTCCCCCGGTCGGCTGGGAGCTGGAGGTCTTCGGCCGGCCGGTCGGCTTCCCGAGCAGCCCGTCCTTCCCCTCGGGGCACGCGGTCACCTCCGTGGTCGTCTTCGGCACGCTGGCCTACCTGGTGGTGCGGCTGGAACCGACGGTGCGGACGCGCCGCGTCACGCTGGCGCTCGCCGCGGCGCTGATCCTGCTGATCGGGGCCAGCCGCGTCTACCTGGGCGTCCACTACCCCTCGGACGTGCTCGCCGGCTACCTGGCGGGCTTCGTCTGGGCCACCTTCGCCGCCTTCGCCATCGAGATGATCCGCTCCTTGCGCCACCGCCGGCCCGACATCGCGCGGGAGGAGAAGGATCTGGAGCAGGGGCTGCGGCCCGTCCGCGAGGCCCTGCCTGGAGGCGAGGGATGAGCGTGCTGCGCGACTGGCTCTTCGGCACCGAGGCCATCGAGGCGGTGCAGCGGCTCTTCGGGTTGGGGCACCCGCTCCCCTTCCGCGTCTTCTCGCTGCTGGGCGACACCTGGGGGATGATCCTGGTGGTGGGGCTCGGCTTCTGGCTCTTCGGCCGCCGCACGCTGTACGCGCTGGTGAGCGTGGTGGTCGCCGGTGCCGCCGCCAAGCTCCTGCTTTCCAGCCTCTTCGGCACCGCGCGGCCCGAGGGGCCGGAGATCGTCGTCTACGAGCAGCTGCAGGTCAGCTCCTTCCCGAGCGGGCACGTCTTCGCGGCCGTCGGGCCCTGGGGTCTGCTCTACGCGCTCGGCTGCGTGCCGCTCTGGGCGCCGGTGCTGGTGGCGCTGCTGGTGGGGCTGGGGCGGATGTACCTCGGCGTCCACTTCCTGGCGGACGTGCTGGCGGGCTTCGCCTTCGGCGCGCTCTTCGTCTGGCTCTTCGCCCGCCTCTGGCCCGCGGCACGGCGCTGGCTGGAGCGGTGGGGGTGGGCGTTCTACCTCGCGCTCTCGGCGCTGGTGGTGGTGGGCACCCTGGGCTGGATGATCGCCGTCGGCGGCAACCCGCGGCGCTACGAGATCTTCGGCATGGCGATCGCCGCCGCCCTCGGCCTGCCGCTCGAGCGCCGGTGGCTGCGCTACCGGCCGGCGCTCGCCTCCGGGGCAGCGCGCGCCGGGGCGGCGCTCGTCGGGTTGTTCGGCGTCGCGGCCCTGCTGCTGCTGGACCGCGGCCAGGGCGAGCAGGCGCTGCTGCTCGGCACCCTGAGCGCCGGGGCGGCGACCCTCTGGGCGGTGCTCGGCGCGCCGGCCCTCTTCGTGCTGCTCGGCCTCGGTGGGCGCGAGGCGCCGGCCGGCACGCAGCCGGCGGCTCCACCTGCAGCGAGGCGCGCATGATCGGACCGAGCCAGACGGTCCAGGACGATCCCAGCCGCCTGGCCGCCAGCGAGTTGGAGCAGCTCTTCCGGGAAGACCCGCTCCCCATCTGGGTCGTCGATGCCGAGACGCTGGGGCTGCTGGGAGTGAACCGGGCGGCCGCGCGCAACTGCGGATGCTCGCTGGAGGAAGTCGGCGCCCTCTCCCTGCGCGACGTGCTGGCGCCGGGCGAGGTCCAGCCGCTGTTGCGCGCCCTCGCGGCGGCCTCGGGCCGGCTGAGCCGCTTCCCCAGCCGGCTCCTGCGGCGTGACGGCTCCAGCGGGGAGGTCGAGATCACCGCGCAGCCGGTGCGCCACCTCGGCCGCCCCGCCTGCGCGCTCCGGGTGGACGACGTGACGGAGCGCAACGGCGTGCTGTGCGGGCTCCGTGCGGCCGAGGAGCGGCAGCGCTTCCTGGCGGAGGCGGTCACGCTGCTGACGACGAAGCTGGACTACCGGGAGCGGCTCGCGCAGCTCGCCCGGCTCGCCGTCGGGCACCACGCGGACTGCGCCATCATCGACATCGTCACCGATGACGGGCACATCCAGCGCGTCGCCGTCGCCCATGCCGACCCGCGCCGGGAGCGGGCCGCGAGCGAGCTGATCCGCTATCCGCCCACGGCCGCGCGACCAGTCGGGATCCAGCGGGTGCTGCGGACGGGCCGGCCGCTGCTCGGCGGCGAGGTGGACGACGCGATGCGCCGGGCGATCGCGCGCGACGAGGAGCACCTGCAGATCCTGCGCGAGCTGGACGCGCGCTCCTACATCGTCGTGCCGCTGCAGGCGCGGCACGAGACGCTGGGCGCCATCACCTTCCTGCGCGCCGGGCCGAACCGCGCCTACACGGCGGACGACCTCGCCCTCGCGGAGGCGCTGGCGCGTCATGCCGCCCACGCCATCGACAACGCGCGCCTCTACGACCGCGCGCAGCGCGCCATCCGCGCCCGCGAGGAGATCCTGCGCATCGTCTCGCACGAGCTGCGCGACCCGCTCGGCGCCATCCGGCTCACGCTGGAGCTGCTCCTCGACTCGTCCGAGCACGACGCCTGGACCGCCCGCCAGCGTCAGCGCCTGGAAGCGCTGCATCGCTTCGCGGAGCACCTCGTCGCGATGGTCGACGACCTGGTGGACCTCGAGCGGATCGAGGCCGGCTTGCTGCGGCTCCGCCCGGCGCGAGAAGACGCCGGGCCACTGGTGCGGCTCGCCCTGGAGTCCGTGCAGCCGCTCGCCGCCGCCCGGCTCGTCCACCTGGTGGCCGACCTGCCGCGCGAGTTGCCGGCCGTGCACGCAGACGGGCAGCGCGTGCAGCAGGTGTTCGGCAACCTCCTCGCGCACGCGGTACGCGCGGCGCCGCCGCGCGGCAGCGTCACCGTCGGCGCGACGGCCGCCGCCGGGCAGGTCCGCTTCGCGATCTCGCCGGCCTCGTCCGGGCTTCCGGCCGAGCAGCTCCTGGCGCTGCTGCAGCCGGGCCGCCGCTCGCCCGACGAGGCCGGCATCGGGGTCGCCATCGCCGCCGCCATCGTCCGGGGGCACGGCGGAGAGATCTGGGCCGACGCCCCGGCAGAGGGAGCGCAGACCCTGTACTTCAGCCTTCCCGTCGCTCGCGAGGAGCCGGCCGCGGCAGAGTGGGGGCGCGGCGGGGAAGCGGTTCTCCCCGCCGCGCCCCCACTCTGCCGGCCGCCCGTCGATGACGCGCCGGGCACGGGCGGCGCGGGCGGCGCACGCGCGGGCTTCCTGGAGGAACTCGGCGGCGAGGGTGCGCCCGCCGGCGCGCCGGCCGAGCTGGGTGAGCAGCTGCGGCACCAGATCCTCGCCGGCGTCCACCTGGGCCGCTTGCGGCCGGGAGACCGGTTGCCGAGCATCCGGCAGATCGCGCAGAAGCTGGGCACCACCAACCACACGGTCGCCCGGCTCTACGAGCGCCTGGCGGCCGAGGGCGTGGTCGAGAGGCGCCACCGCTCCGGGATCTTCGTCGCGGAACCCGCCCGCAGCCGGGACTCCCTTCTGGTGGAGACCGGGCGCTGGCTGGCCAAGGTCCTGGCCGAGGCCTGCGAGCACGAGATCCGCATCCCGCAGCTCCCCTCGATCGTACGACAGTGGACGGCCTCCGTGCGCCTGCGCTGCGCGTGCGTCGAGGCGGACCGCGATCACCTGGTCGCGCTCTGCACCGAGATCGCGGGGCAGTTCGGGATGGAGTGCGTCCCGGTCGCCGTCGACGCGCTGCGCGCGGAGCCGCCGGCGAGCGGCACCGGCGCCGAGCCGCCCGCGGCCGTCACCGCGGCCGACCTCCTGGTCACCACGGCGTTCCATGCGCCGCTCGTCCGCAGCCTCGCAGACCGGGCCGGCATCCCCATGGTGGTCGTCACCCTCGACGCGGCAGCGGCCGCCGCCGTCGAGAACCGCCTGCACGAGCGGGAGACCACCCTCGTCTGCGCCGACGAACGCTTCGCGGAACGGCTGCGCACACTGCTCGCTCCCTCCGCGGCGCGGCGGCTCCGGGTGGTTCTCACCACCGACGCAGAGGCGCTCTCCGCGCTGGACCCCGACGAGCCGATCCTGCTCACCCGCGCGGCCCGCGAGGAGATCGGGGAGCGTAGCGTCCGCCTCCTGCTGCCGCGCTTCCCCGCGCTGGCGCTGGAGTCCGAACGCGAGATCGCGCGACTCCTCGTCCAGCTCAACCTCAGCCGTGGCCGCAGCCTCCCCACCCCGCTGCCCTGAGCACGCCGCCCGGCATCGCGCCGCACCGCCCAACGCCAGCATTAGGCAACGGTTAAGCGGTGGTTAAGTCTCCCTAATCTTTGGAAACATACGCTTATACCAGCGTAGCACGGGGCAGACCCGTCTGCTCCGGTGCTCACCGCGTCCCGTGCTTCTCCACGGGCATACGGCCACTGGAGGATCGGTGGTGCATGCTGCTCCGGGAGAGGACCGATGGCGCGACCTACCCTTCTTGTCGTAGACGACAACCAAGCCTTCCGCGAAGCCTGCGTGCTGGCGCTCGCACGCGCGGGATACCGGCTCCTGCAGGCGGCGGACGGCTACGAGGCCGTGCAACTGGCCCGCCTGCACCGGCCGGACCTGATCCTGCTCGATCTGGAGCTGCCGGCGCTGAGCGGGTGGGCGACGCGCGCGCTGCTACGCGAACACGCCGCGACGCGGGAGATCCCGGTGGCGGCGGTGACCGCGCTCGCCCTGCCGGACCTGGCGAGCCGGCTGCGGGAGGCAGGGTTCTGCGCCTACCTGGCGAAGCCGGTGCGGCTGGCGTCGCTCCTGCGAGCGGTGGAGTCCTGCATCGAGGGCAGCGGCGGCCGGATCGGCCCGGCCGGGTGAGTGCGCCCGCGTGGAGATCGGCGGCCATTCCGGCGGCTGTCAGCCGCTTCGCTGTCGTGCGTCGGCATCGGTTAGCGGATCCGCACGAGAGAGATCCGCAGCCGTTCGTCCGGCGCCGAGCCGCCGGAGGTGATGCGGACGATCGCCTCGCGCGCCGCCGGGATGCCGAAGCGGAAGAACGCGGCGCCGCCGCCCTTCAGCTCGAAGCGCTGCGGCTCGGCCGTCAGCGGTCTCACGCGAAGCGGGTACCGCCCGCTCGCCGGCCCGGCAGTGAGCGCGGCGTAGACGGAGCGGTAATTCCAGCTCGGTTGCTGGTAGAGCGGCGCGAAGGCGACACCCGGGAGCGCATCGTCCGTGTAGACGGCGACAGTCCAGCTCTGCATGAGGTCCAGCGGCTCGACGGGGAGCGCGGCCGCCAGGTTCGCCACCCCCGCCCCGGCGCCGTCGACCAGCCGCTGGAAGAAGGCGGCGTCCGGCCCGTCCTCCTGATCCGCCGCGTAGCGGAGGAAGGCCCAGGAGGCCCCCCGCGTCGGCAGGTCGTCGATACCCAGCAGCGAGGTGGTGTCGGGGTTCTCCAGGTATTCAGCGAAGCGGCCGAAGTTCGACGCCTGGTAGGTGAAGAACATGCGCCGCACGTGCTCGGAAGCCGCCAGCGCCGCCGCATCGAGGTTCTCCCGCGGGTTGAGCCCCGTCGCGCGGTAGAAGACCAGCTCCTCGGCGATGTGGCTGAGCCCCTCGTTCAGCCAGACCTCCTCGAAGGGTTCGGCGGCCCGCGTGGCGAAGAGGCGGCGGGACTGGTTGACCAGGTGCTGCAGTTCGTGGGCGACGGTGCCCAGCGTGACGCGCAGCACGAACTCGCGGCTGCGCACGTTGCCCGCCTCGCCCGCCGGGTCCGGCGCGAGCAGGTAGAGGATGGGTGCGGCGTTGCTGGCGGCACACGCCTCGAAGCCGGGCTGCGCCTGCGGCGGGAAGAGATCGCGGCTGAAGAAGAACCCGCCTACGTAGGAGCCGGAGCCCGGAGCGGTCAGCTCGTTGACGGCTCGCGTGTAGAGCAGGAGCACCCGGTCCCGCGGCGCGAGGTAGCCAGGGTACACCAGCTCCCCGAAGTTCGCCACGGTGACCGGGTAGAGCAGCGTGTCGAAGACGGCTGCGACGTGCTGGAACTCCTCCGGACTGAAGCCGCCGCCGGGGTTGTCGAGATCCTCCGCGACGATGGCGCGCTCGCTGAGCGCCGCGATCCGCACCTGCCGTGGCCGGGCATCGGAGCAGGCCGCTTCCGCGTTGGTATTCAACCTCAGCGTGTCGCCGACGCCGAGGGCATGGCGGTCGGCAGCCAGGGCGGCCGAGGGCATGCGCAGCGCCGCAGCGCCGCCGACCAGCGGCTTCAGCTCCCGGGCCTCGCGCTGCCGCAGCCGCAGATGGAAGCGGGCATCCTCGCGAGGAGCGTCGGGTAGCGGGATCGCCGGTGCGGCGGGCGCCTGCGCCGGCGTGGGCGGGCTGCCCGGCGGCAGCAGACCGGTGCCCCGCAGCTCCAGGGCGAGCCGGCCGGTGGCAGCCGCGGAGGCGTTGAAGGGGACGTAGACGTACTCCGCGCCGTCGCGGCCGCCGCGCAGCACGACCGCGCCGGCCTCAGCCGCCGAGAGTAGCCGCACCTCGCCGACCTCCAGCTCCAGCGGCGGCCGGAAGAGCCCGCCCACGGCGTCACGCAGGAAGGGCGAGGCGAGGTCGTCGTCGCAGCCGGCGAGCGCCGCGGGGAGGAGGACGAGCAGGGTGGATCGAGGCAGCCGCATGGCGATGTTCCTTCCGGTCGGCGTCAGAAGCGATAGCTGATCCCGACGTCGGCCGTGAACTGCTGGACCTCCACCGCGGGCGCCCCCTCTGCTCCGAGCGGCAGCGCCGCCGCATAGGCGCCGTAGCCGAGAGCGGGAGTGAGGGCGACGGCGGGGCCGAGGGGGATGGCGATGCCGACGGCGAGGCGAAAACCCGGTGCCCGCTCGGAGGCGAGCGCCGTCCGCGCGTCGCGGAAGACGAGTGCCTGCAGGATCGCGCCGGCGCGGAGCCACGGGCGCAGTCCAGCATCCCGCCGGAACTCGACGCCGGCGCCGAAGCCCGCGTCCTCCACCCGGTCCTCGATCCCGCGCGCGCCGCAGCGGTCGCACTGCAGCCAGCTGCGGCTGTACTCGCCGTAGAGCGCGAGCGCGGGGGTGAAGTGCCAGGCGAGCACGGCGGCCAGCCGCGGGCCGGCGCCGGCATCGAGGCCCGGTGCCGGCTCCGCCAGCTCGCCCACCGGCGCCGCCGCGCCACCGCGCACCTCCAGTGACAGCGGTGGCCCGCCTTGCGCCTCGCCCACCCGGGGATGGCAGAGCGCAAGCAGCGCCGTCACGATGCCGGCCACGCCCGCCGGCGACATCAGGTGCCCCTCGCCGCGGCCGGGCTACCCTGCGCCCGGGCGGTCTCCGGCGTGGCGCGCAGGGTGAAGAGCGTCAGCTCCGGCCGGCAATTGATGCGAATCGGCAGGTCGCTGAAGCCGATGCCGCGGTTGACGTAGAGCCGGTTCCCCGCTGCGCCATAGCCGTCGATCCAGCCATCCGCGTGCACCTCGCCTGCGCGCACGATCTCGATCCAGCTCCAGCTCTCGGTGAAGGGAATGCGAATCTGCCCGCCGTGCGTGTGGCCGGCGACGGCCAGCGGCGCGGCACCGGCCGCGATCGCCGGGAAGCTGCTCGGGTTGTGCATGAAGACGACCCGCGCCGCGCCGGCCGGCACCCGCGCCAGGGCTTCCGCCGGACGGTCGTCGCCGGCGTAGTGCGAGCCCAGCCCCACGAGGTAGAGCGGCGGCTCGCCCGCGGCCCCGGTGAGCGGGACTGCCTGGTTGTGCAGCAGCGTGATGCCCAGGGCGGCGAGCGCCTGCCGCACGCGCTGGGCTGCTTGGGGGTTACGCGTGCCGTCCTCCACGTCCAGCGCCCAGTCGTGGTTGCCGAGCACGGCGAAGGCGGGCACGCCGGAACCGCGGATCGGCTCCAGGATCTCGGCGACCTCCTCCACCAGCTCCAGCGGGTCGGCGTCGGGGTGATAGATGAAGTCGCCGGCCAGCAGCAGCGCCGCCGGCCGCTGGCGCAACGCTGCCTCCACCGCCCGACGCGCCATGCCGGTGTTGGCCCACCACATCCCCACCTGGAAGTCGGCCAGCATGGCAATGCGCTGGCCCTGCCAGGCGGCGGGCAGGCCGGGGATCGGCGCGTCCTCCTCCTCGATGTCCAGCAGCAGGCGCGGCTCGATCCCCACGCCGTAGAAGATCAGCAGCACCAGCAGCCCACCCACCACCGCCGCAGCGGCCTTCAGCATCCTCATGCGCTCGGCTCCGCGCTCCGGGTTCGTGGCGCGCCCGTTACCGGGGTGCCACCGCCGCGGTATCCGGGTTGCGCTCCGTGGAGCGCACCGCCTTGCTGCGCGGCGATGGCGTGGCCGGCGGCACGCCCAGCGTATCCGTCGGCGCCAGCGAGCAGCGGGCGGGCACGTCGCGCTCCAGGCCGCCCTCCGCCATCCAGGTGTAGTGCCCCTCCCAGGCCCAGCCGCCCTCCACCGGCCGAATACGGCTGACCAGGATGCCGCCGTAGGTGGGGTATGCGTACAGGACGTAGGCGCTGTCTACCCACGCGCCACGCTCCAGCTCCGGCTTGAGGCGCTCCGCCTCCCAGTGACCGCGCAGGCGCTCGTCGTTCACCTCCTCGACCACCAGCACACCGCGGTGCGCGATGCTCTCGTCCGCCGGCGTCGGATGGACCGCCGTGTAGGCATAGCGGCCGGGGCCGGGCGCTCGCGCGCACCCGGCGCGGCCTCACAGGCCACACCCGCGGCAAGTACGAGCATCACCCCGGACGACAGGCGCCTGCGCATCGGCCCGGCTCGCCGCGCGGAGGCGCTCCCCTCAACTGGCAGTCTCACCCTCTTCTCCCTCGCACTCTTCGGCTTCTTCGGCGCGATGCGGTCGGGCCCGCGGGTGCCGGGCGCACGCGGTCGGGAGCCCGCAGATCGTACGCGGGCCCCCGGCGAGCTATGGTTCCCGGGCGGCGATGCTGTTCGCACCAGCGGCGGCGGGAACGCCGGCGGTCACAGCTTCTGTACGTTGGCGATGTTGGTGGTCAGGAAGACGCGCTGGCCCTGCAGCGCCTGGCGCGTCTGGTCGTCGATCGGGCCGGCGACGTTCTGCAGCATCGTCGGGTCCTGGATCATCCCCTCCCGGATCATCAACTGGTCACCCGCGTTGAGGTTGCGCGCCGGCCGTTGGTCGGCCGCGCCCTGCACGTCGGCCACCCCCGGCTGCGGGCTCTCGTTGAGCACCACGAAGAGGCGCTGCCCCTGGTCCTCGATCCAGAAGCCGCGGTCCGAGACCACCTCCGCCACGCGCACCCCCGCCGGACTGCTCGACCACGTCTGCCCGTACAGGCCAGCCGGGTTGCCCAGGATGTCGGCGATCGTGGCCGGGCCCTGCGCCACCGGCTCCGGCGGCGGTGGGTTGGCCGGGACGACACCGGGCTCGACCGGCACCGCCGCCGGCGCGACCACCTCCGCGATCTCCGGCTCGTCGTCGTCCAGCAGCTCCACCATGCCCCAGATCGCCAGGGCCAGCACCAGCAGGCCCAGAATCCACGGCCATATGCTGCTCTTCTTCTCAACGCCGATCTCTGCCATGACTTACAACCTCCGCGCCCGGGTCTATGGCCTCCTTCCCCGCCGGCGGCTCGACCTGCCCCACCGGCGGCCCGGCAGAGGGCACGAACCGTTCCCCGCCACCCGCAGCTGCGGACAGATGCACCCCTCCCCGGGCTACTGTCCGCCAGAGCGGCCATCGAACAGCGGAGGCCGCGGAACGCGGCGGGGCCGGCAGCCCGTGCGGGCTCGCGAAGCTCTCGCGCGGAGCCAAGTAGAGAAGCCCGGCAGCGGACGAACAACGCCGGAATCCTCACGAGGTGGCCTTGCCCAGCCGGTGCGGCCGCGGCCGGACAGTCTTGCCGGCCGCGTGGCACTGTCCGGCTCCGCGGCGAGTATCGGCACGCCCTCTGCCACCCGGTGCGCGCCTCGCGCCGACCCGATCCGTGCCCGGAGGACACCTCCGCATGTCTGTCGCCTGTAGCCCCGCTGTTTCCCTACGTCGCGCCTGGATCGTGGCTGTGCTGCTGCTCGCTGTCGGCGCAGTGCCGGGCGACGCGCAGTATTTCGGCCGTAACAAGGTGCAGTACCGGACGTTCGACTTCCGTGTGCTGAAGACGGAGCACTTCGACGTCTACTTCTATCCCGAGGAGGAGCGGGCCGCGCGCGACGCCGCCCGCATGGCCGAGCGCTGGTACGCGCGGCTCTCGCGCCTGCTCGAGCACGAGTTCGAGGAACGCCAGCCGCTGATCCTCTACGGCAGCCACCCGGCGTTTCAGCAGACGACCACGCTCGGTGGCAGCATCGGCGAGGGCACGGGTGGGGTGACCGAGGGGCTGAAGCAGCGCGTGATCATGCCGCTGACGGGCTCGTACCAGGAGACGGACCACGTGCTCGGCCACGAGCTGGTGCACGCCTTCCAGTACGACATCTCCGGGCTCGGCCGCTCCGGCGGCAACCTCTCCGCCGCGGCGCGCGCCTTCGCGCAGGCGCCGCTCTGGTTCGTGGAGGGGATGGCGGAGTATCTCTCCGTGGGCCCCGTGGACGCCCACACGGCGATGTGGCTGCGCGACGCGGCGCTCTCGGGCGAAATCCCCAGCATCGAGCAGCTCACCACCGATCCGCGGATCTTCCCCTACCGCTGGGGCCACGCCTTCTGGGCGTACGTCGGCGGGCGGCTGGGCTTCTCCACCCTCTACCTGAACCAGGAACGCCGCTGGAACTACGGCGCCGTCGCGCAGCGCATCCCCTACATCTCACTCGGCCGCCGCGTGCTCTACGACGAGGAGCAGGATCTGGTGCGCGACCAGGTGCTGCGCTTCCGCACCTTCGACAGCCAGTTCAAAGGGCTGGCGTAGTACCCCTTCTCCCCGGCGCAGCGCTTCGAGCTGAGCGGCGGCTACCGCCGTGTCTCGCAGAGCGTGCGGGGCACCGAGGTCGTCGGCCCGCCGATCGTCGTGGATGGCGAGATCGTCGACTTCCAGCCTGTCGAGCAGCGGGAGTTCGCCGTAGAGGAGTTCGACGAGGCCTGGAACCTCTTCGAGACCAGCGCCGCGCTGGTCTACGACAACGCGCTCTTGGGCTATACCTCGCCGTTCGCGGGGAGGCGATACCGCTTCGAGGTGACGCCCACGCTCGGCAGCCTGCAGTTCGTGCAGGCGCTGGCCGACTATCGGCAGTACCTCTGGCTGCGCCCCTTCACGCTGGCCTTCCAGGGGATCCACTTCGGGCGCTACGGCAAGGACGCGGAGAGCAACTTCAACCCGCTCTTCCTCGGGCAGCCCTCGCTGGTGCGCGGCTACTGGGAGGTCTACGACGACTGCCGTGCCGCCGGCGAGGCGTGCGACGGCGGCGTCACCGACCTGCTCTTCGGCAGCCGCCTGCTGGTGGCCAAAGCGGAGCTGCGCTTCCCGCTCATCCGGCGGCTGGATGTCGGCGGCCTCGGCTTCCCGCCGATCGAGGGCTTCGGCTTCGCCGACGCCGGCGCAGCCTGGAACCAGGAGGAGTTCCCCGCCCTGGCCCGCGGTGAGCAGCTCGACGAGCGCCAGCGCGGCTGGGTCAGCAGCGCCGGCGTCGGGGCACGCATCAACCTCTTCGGCTTCGCGGTCGCAGAGATCAACCTGGGTTATTCACCAGATCTGCCCAAGTGCCTGTCTCGACGGCATCTTAGCCGATTCGGGGCTTCACCCAAGAGGTGAAGCGGGAAAACGCAGAAATGCCTATCCGCGCGGCATCTACGAGATCCTGATGAATAATCCAGGATCAATTACGTCAAGCCGTTCGAGGGCGGCATCGGCTGGCACTGGCAGTTCGCTCTGCAGCCCGGCTTCTGAGCCGGTGACGGACGCGTTTCCGCCTCCCGGCCGGTAGCGGCCGGGGGTTCCGCCGCACCCGGCGCTCCGCGGCGAGTGTCGATGCGGAAGTGATCACCCACGCACGGAGCACTCCGATGAACGCACGGACCTGGAGCATCCCCCTGCTGCTGAGCGCCCCGCTTCTGCTGGCCGGCTGCGCGGACGAGGAAGGGGCGGAGGAACTCGGCGAGGCGGAGGTGGCGGAGGCCCCCGCCCTCGCTGAGCCGGGCGCGGCGGTCGGCGCCGAGGGCGTGGGCTTCGCCGAGTGGGACGCCGACCGCGACGGTCGTCTCGCCGCCAACGAGTGGACCAACTGGACGGGCGGCCGCGATCTCTACGACCGCTGGGATGCGGATACCGAGGCGGGCACAACGAGGGCGAGTTCAGCACCGCCGCACTGGGCGTCTGGGACGGAGACGACGACCATCGCCTCAGCGAGGCGGAGTGGAGCGAGAACGCCCGCGGCTGGTACGGCACCCGCGAGTACGGCGCATTCGGGGATTGGGACACCAACCGCGACAGCTTCCTGGACGGCGACGAGTTGGGCGCCGGCTTCCAGCGTACCGGCCTCTTCGGCGAGTGGGACCGCAACCGCAACAACCTGCTGGAAGAGAACGAGTGGCGCGAGGGCAGCTTCGGTATCTGGGACGCCAACGACGACAACTACCTGGACACCAACGAGTGGAGCGCCGGCATGTCCGACTGGGGCATCCTCTGAGCCTCCAGCCGCGGCCGTAGGACCGGCCAGCTCCTCCACCCCCGACCCGCAGAGCCGACATGCCTGACCTCGACGTCGAACCCAGGCCCCGCCGCCGCTTCAGCGGGCGCTGGCTGGTGCTCGCCGCCGTCGGCGCCGGGGTCGTCGCGCTGGGGCTGGCCGCGCTGCTGACCAACATCTTCGAGCGCAAGGCCGAGGCGTACAACCCCTTCTACCGCGTCGTCGAGCTCACCGACACCACGGTGGACCCCGCGATCTGGGGGAAGAACTTCCCCATCCACTACGACCTCTACAACAACACCGTGGACATGGTGCGCACCCGCTACGGCGGGAGCGAGGCCATTCCCAAGCAGCCGACCGAGATCGACCCGCGCGAACAGGTCGCGGCCTCGCGCCTGGTGGAGGACCCCCGGCTGCGCGAGTTCTGGGCCGGCTACGCCTTCGCCGAGGACTTCCGCGAGGAGCGCGGCCACGCCTACATGTTCATCGACCAGATCTTCACGCGCCGCCAGGAGGTCGTGCAGCAGCCGGGCACCTGCCTGCACTGCCACGCCTCCGTCTACACCGTCTACAAGAAGGCCGGCAACGGCGACCTGATCGCGGGCTTCGAGAAGGTCAACCAGATGAAGTACCAGGACGCCGCCGCGCTGGCCGTCCACCCGGTGGCCTGCATCGACTGCCACGACCCGGAGACGATGGCGCTGCGCATCACGCGGCCCGGCTTCCTGGAGGGGATGCGCGCACTCCGCGCCGCAGCGGGCGATCCGGACTACGACGTGCGCGAGGAGGCCACGCGCCAGGAGATGCGCACCTTCGTCTGCGCGCAGTGCCACGTGGAGTACTACTTCGCCGGCCCCGAGAAGCGGCTGACCTACCCCTGGGCGAAGGGGCTGCGGGCCGACAGCATCCTGGCCTACTACGAGGAGATCGGCTTCAAGGACTGGACGCACGCCATCAGCGGTGCGCCCACGCTGAAGGCGCAGCACCCGGAGTTCGAGCTGTACAGCCAGGGCATCCACGCCCGCAGCGGCGTGGCCTGCGCCGACTGCCACATGCCGTACCTGCGCATCGGCGCGATGAAGGTCAGCGACCACTGGGTGCGCAGCCCGCTGCTCAACATCGACAACGCCTGCCAGACCTGCCACCGCTGGAGTGAGGAGGAGCTGCGCGAGCGGGTGCACACCATCCAGGACCGCACCTACGAGATGCGCAACCTCGCCCTCGACGCCGTGCTGGAGCTGACCAAGGCGATCGGGCTGGCGGTGCGCGCCGACAGCACCAACCCGCGCATCGCGCTGGCGCGGCAGTACCAGCGCCGGGCGCAGTTCCTGACCGACTTCGTCGAGGCGGAGAACTCGATGGGCTTCCACGCGGATCAGGAGGCGGTGCGCGTCCTGGGCAAGGCGATCAACTACGCGCGCCTGGGGCAGACGGTGATCTACGGCGGCCCGCTGCCGCCCACGGCGCCCGCGCTGGTGCCGCCACCGCCGCAGACCGTGACGCCGCGCGCGGAAGAGCGCTGAGAAGTGCCCCCGTGTAGAGGCCGCCGGCGCGCCACCGACCGCATCCTCCCGCGTCAGAGCTCGGCGGATAGCGTAATTCGGCGCCTTTCCAGTTGCGACCCGGGTTGTGACTTGAAGTGCAACCAGCCTGCCAGAGCGATGAAAACAACGATTCTCCCGGAGCGCCTCCCCCGTCGGCCGGGGACTCAAGCGCTGGGCCAGCCGTTGAGTGCCGGTTGCTCGCCGCCGTATGTGTAGACGACTGCGGAGTGGCGGCTTCCACCGCGGGAGCTGTTGCGAGACCATGACTTCGGCGCCGGATCCGGTGGGAATAGCGGACCCGGCGCCGCGTTTCTGTGCCCACGGCGCAGCGTTGCCCCTGGCGGCGGTCATCTCGCCGCGCGCGTCCCACGCGCTCCCGGGTGAGGATCTGGCTGTGCCTGTCCGGAGCCGCATTGCCGAGCGGACGGCCCTCGGCCCGCGGACTGCTGCGCGATCCGGCTCGCAGCCAGCCTGACAGGCAGCGCCGTACAGCACGTCGGCGTTCTCCCGTCTTGCCGCTCGGTTTCGCACCCCCCATGCTTCCGTCTGCGGTTGCCCGTAACTCACCGCCTGCCGCCGGCGGCACGCCGTGCTCCGGCGAGGGTCGCTGCGGCCGGTGCCACGCGCCAGCCGCCCGCAGGACCCGGCATCCGCCTCCCCCGCCGCGCGGCGGCGGCTCCCACCTCCTCTCTCTACCCACACGCGGACCCATGCTCAGCTTCTGCGGGCACCCGACGACCAAACGCGCGGTTGGCAGGGCTCTCGTCCTGGGGGCCGTGCTCCCCGCGACGCTCTCCTGCCGCGGCCCGGACGCCCCGGCCCGGCCAGAGGCGAGGAGCGGCAGCCTGCAGGTGAGCGTGAGTATGCAGGGCAACGCGATCGACCCGGACGGCTTCACCGTCTCGCTCGCCGGAGCGAGTCATCGGCTCGTCGCGGGCGACACGCTGCGCCTGAGCGACATCCCCCCGGGCGACTACACCCTGCGCCTCGGCGGCGTGGCGACGCACTGCGCGAGCCGGACGGACAGCGCGCACGTACGGGTGGAAGCGCGCAAGACGGCCGCCGTTGCGCTGGTGGCGGAGTGCTACGGCAGGCTGGTCTACAGCGAGTGGTACGGCCCGGGCAACGACCAGCTCTTCTATCTGGATGAGAAAGGCGCCTCCCGGAAGCTGACCGCACCCCTGGCCGGCGGCCAATGGAGCCCGGAGTGGTCGCCCGACGGCACCCGCGTGCTCTTCGAGCGACTACACGGCAATGACTTCGACGTCTACGTCGCGGACCTGCAGGGCACCATGCACCCGCTGGCGGCGCGCGTCGGGGACGTCGAGCTGAACTCCGCCTGGTCGCCGGATGGCGAGTGGGTAGCCTACGTGCTGATCAAGGGCACGGGCGTGTTCACGAGCTCGGACCTCCGCCTCGTGCGCGCGGATGGCTCCCAGGACCGTTCGCTGCTCAACGACGGCGGCACCTATCTGTCCCCGACCTGGTCGCCGGATGGGCGGTACCTCGCGTTCGGGTGCTGGCGCGGCATGGAGGATGGCATCTGCTACCTGCAGATGCCCGAGGCGACCTTCTACGGGCGCGCGCCGGCGGCTGTGCGCACAGCGCAGAATCTCTCCTGGTCTCCGGACGGCTCGCGGATCGCGTTCGAGGATTTCAACGGGCGGCAGTCGATCCAGATCCTGCGGGTGGTGGGGGGCGACCTGGTGCCGGCGGTGGTGGGGCCGGTCAGCTTCGGCCCGCCCGAGTGGTCGCCCGACGGCAAGCGTCTCAGCGTGGCGGTCACGGAGGATGGAGCGTTCGGGCAGTACGTGGTGAACGCCGATGGCACGAACCCGCGCGCGCTGGCGAGCAAGGGGGTCCGCTGGGCCGGCGGCTGGTCGCCGGACGGCGCCCGCATCGCGATCGGGTTCGTGCCCGAGGCGATCCACCTCATCTCGCCGGACAGCGCCTACAGCCGCGTGCTCCTCACGAGCAACGCGTCCCCGGTAGCCGGCGCCTGGCGCCCCGATCGGCCGTCGGCGGCGCGGGCCGTGGCCGCGCCGCGCGCCGCGGGCGCCGCGGAGGGCCCGCCACCGACCTGCAGGGTCCGGGTGCACTCCCGGCGGATGGGCGACGTCGACGTCGAGTGTGACCGCGAGGGCAGCCGGTAGGAGCGCCGCCTCGGCCGTGGGGAAGCGGTCCGCACCGGGGCGCGTACCTTCCGGCTCGCCCAGCGCAGCAGCTCGGTGAGCGCGTCGCTGACGCCAGCGCCAGTCCGGGCGCCACGCACCGGCGCGGATGCACCGCTCGCCGCGGTGCGCTCACCCGCGCCGCTCCCGCACGGAGAGCAGCACCTCCAGGCGGCGCAGCGAGCGCGCGATCTCCTCCTGCGCGCGCATGCCGCGCCAGAGCGCCAGCACCACCAGCGCGGTGACCACCAGCATACTCCCGATGTAGAGCACCGGCAGGAGGACGAACATCGCGGCGTCGAACACGGCCGCCTCCGGGGTGAGGGGTGGAGGCCCCCGCGCCGGGCGGCGTGGGGCCATCCCTCAACCTGCACCCGCGCCCCGCCGCTCCGCCAGGGGCCGACGCACGCCGGACGGCCGACCGACCCCGCAGCCGGCGTACCGGCTCAGGCCGCTACGTCGGGCACGCGCTCGATGCGGCGGATGATGCTGAACAGCAGGATCGCGCCCAGCGGCGCCATCGCGCCGACGATCAGGTAGACCGGCGTGTAGGAGAAGTGATCGACGATCCAGCCGATGAGCAGCGTGAAGAGCATGCTGGCGATGCCGGCCGCCGTGCCGCCGATGCCGGCCACCGAGCCGACGTCCTGCTTCGGGAAGAAGTCCGAGGGCAGGGTGATGACGTTGACGATCCAGCTCTGGTAACTAAACGACCACCGGCTGAAGCCGGTGGGTTTGAGGGGCCACTGAAAGTGGCCG